>Ga0209812_10000747_pt1 | contig 26895 bp, 20 predicted proteins | sample JI71714BDNA_FD_187502 | JGI IMG/M metagenome (GOLD analysis project Ga0209812, IMG submission 187502) | Wastewater effluent complex algal communities from Wisconsin, to seasonally profile nutrient transformation and Carbon sequestration -... | ecosystem: Engineered > WWTP > Effluent > Algae...
ACTATTTAAGCCACTCAACACCAGCTTGCTGCGAGGCGGCTATTTTAGTCAGTTTCATTTCGTTGTCAAGCGTCTTTTTATCAACTTTCTTTTCAACGTTTCAAACCAGCACCACCACCTCACCTTCACCTTGCTTCAGTTCGCTACAACCGCTGTTTCCAGCCTTGCCTAGCTTATCTCGTCAGCACCGCGTCGGTATGGGGCGCATTATAGGGCGTTTTTAAAATGGCGCAAGCACTATTGCAAAGAAAACTTGCAAAAACGAGCTGTTCGCTGCATTTATGACCGAAAGTTTCATTTTCCGCTGATTTATGCAGCGATTAACGCCTCAAAGAGTAGAAATAACCTTGTCATCAAGTTGAGGAAAAGGTCAGAAAACTCTATCTCTGCTAGCAGGTCATACCTGTATGCAGCATTGTCATCATAGCGTCATCAAGCAAAGCTAGCCTATTGTTAATTCAATTATCAATTTATTAACCCAATGGGTACAACATTATGCCTTTGCTCAATCGACGTGATTTTATCAAGATCTCTAGCGTGCTCGCTGGCACAGCCTGGCTGACAACACTAACAGGTTGCGAGGATGTCACGCTAGAACGCCCTCTCAATCAAACCTCTATCCAGTTTAACCATGGTGTTGCCAGTGGCGATCCACAGCATGATCGATTGATCGTGTGGACGAGAGTTACACCGGCAAGCCCAGTTACCAAAGTTTACTTACTGTTAGAAGTGGCATTGGACGCTAACTTTAGTGAGCAAGTCAGACGATTTGCCGTAACCGCCGAGGCCGCGGCAGATTATTGCTGTAAGGTCGATGTCACGGGGTTGGTGGCTGGCCAGCGGTATTTTTATCGCTTTGCCGACAGTAACGTACAATCACCGACCGGTCAGGGCAAAACATTGGCAACAGGCGATTTGACTCAACTGAGCTTAGCTGTGGTAAGTTGTAGTAACTACCCTGCCGGTTATTTTCATGTCTATGATGCGATTGCCAAACACAGCGGTTTAGATGCGGTATTGCATTTGGGGGATTACATCTATGAATATGCCGCGGATGGTTACGCCAGTGAAAATGCCAAAGCGTTAGGCCGCACACTGGCCAGCAATAACGATAAAGAACTGCTCAGTCTGGATGATTATCGCCGCCGCTATGCCTTATACCGGCAAGATAAAGCGCTGCAAGCGGCGCATCAAGCACATAGCTTCATCGCGGTATGGGATGATCATGAACTAGCCAATGACAGTTATATCGATGGCGCTGAAAACCATCAAGCCAACGAAGGTGAATTTAGCAAACGAAAAGCCGCAGCTATCCAAGCCTATCTAGAATGGATGCCTATTCGTCCATTGCTGATGGATGGTAAACCTTTATACCGTCATTTCCACTTCGGCAACTTAGTCAGCTTATATATGCTCGATACCCGACTGCAGGCGCGCAGCAAACCGCTTGAATACAGCGATTTCATGACCGGCAACGGTTTTGCCGCGCAAAGCTTTATGCAAGCGATGCGCGATCCGAACCAACAATTAATTGGCATGACGCAATTGCAATGGCTGCAAAGTGAAATGCTGGTATCGAATGCAAAATGGCAGGTGCTTGGCCAACAAATTCTGATGGCACGTATGCAGCTGCCGGCTGAATTGGTTTCGTCGCTGGCTGCCCCAAGTGCGAATTTGTTCAAACAGCTGGCCGAGCTTGGACAACTTAAGCAAAAACCTGCTGCCGAACTCACGCCACAGCAACAGCAACGTTTAGCGCAAGTGCTACCTTATAACCTTGATGCTTGGGATGGCTATCCGTTAGAGCGCGAGCGCCTCTATGCTATGGTTCGTAGTCAAAAGAAAAACATCGTGGTGTTGGCAGGTGATACCCACAACGCGTGGAGTTCAACCTTAAAGGATGCCGCCGGCCAAACCGTGGGGGTCGAACTCGCTACCGCCTCGGTCAGTTCGCCTGGATTAGAAAAATATCTGGGGCTAACGACCCCACAAGCGGCGCAACTGGCAGGATTACTGCCGGTGCTGATTGATGAACTCGATTATTGTAATTTACATCAGCGTGGTTTTTTAGTGCTAACGTTCACACCCAGCCACTGTCTAGCGGATTGGCAGTTTGTTGATAACATCAACCAACCAAGTTATACCCTAAGTAGCGGCCATCAGCGTTTACTTAAAGCATGATTAAGCGCATAAATATGGGCATAAATATGGGCATAGCTAAGTGCATAAATAAACGCATCATCAGCAACGCCGCGTCATCGCTTGATGCTTAACTGCGTTAGGCGCGAGATACCAAACGATAACCCACGCCGGCCTCCGTTTTTAACCACTGCGGGCTGGCTGGGTTATGTTCCAATTTAGCTCGCAGCTGGGCAATATGAACCCGTATGATTTCCGGACGTTCAAGGTAGGAGGGTCCCCACACATGCTGCAAAATCTGATTATGGGTCACCGTTTTGTCATGCTGTAAAAACAGGAAATGCAAGATTTCAAATTCGGTTTTCGTCAAGTGCACTTCATCCGCGCCGCGGGTGACAATTCGAGCCACAGGATCCAATCGCACATCGCTCGTTTGTAAATGTTGCGCCATCTGCTGATGCCGTTTCAGATTTACACGAATTCTAGCTAGCAATTCCCCTGCGCTAAATGGCTTAGTCACATAGTCATCCGCCCCAAGATCAAGCGCTGCGATCTTATCTTGCTCACGCCCCCGTGCCGAAATCACAATCATCGGCAGCGGTTTATCGGCTCTTCCGTGCTGTACATGGGTTATTAACTCAGTCCCATCACCATCAGGCAGCCCTAAGTCGAGCAAAACTAAATCGACCGTTGCCTGTTTTAAAACCTGCAACGCGTCTGCACAGGAGCTGGCAATAGTGGCCTCATAGTGCTGACTCACTAATAAGGTTTGCAAAAAACTTTGCATGCTTTGGTCATCTTCGACCACCACAATATGTGTCATGCGAACTCCGGCCAAGTTAAGGTGGCGATAAAAAGCGACTCATCTTTATCTATATGCGGTTGTAACCGGAAGTCGCCATGATGAAGTTTGGCAACCGCCGCACAAATTTGACTGCCCAGTCCATAACCGCTGTCGGCCCGCGGCCGAATTTGTGGTGGCACGCGGTTACGCACGCACAGCGAAAAGTAGCCTGACTGTTGTATGATTTGTAGCCTAAATGGCGCCGCACCATGTTTAACGGCATTCTCCAGCATATTGGCTAATGCAATTTCTAATAACGCCGGCTCGCCAAAAATAGTGTCACAACTTTCAATGTGCAGCTGCTGTTCTAACTGCTCGATGCTATTTGGCTCATGATGTAAAAACGTCAGGTGGTGGCCAGTTGCACCAATCCGCGCCAAGGCAGCCGCGACAAAATCAGTGCAATCAATCTGCTGCATCTGTAGATCTGCGGTATGCAACTGGGTTTTACTCAGCTCCAACACCTTGTCAAAATGCCGATTGAGCAACTGACTTTGCTTAAATATATTCGCGGCTTGTTGCTGACGTTGTTGGGATGTCAACGCCACGTCGTCATCTGCCAACATACTCGACGCGCCCATGATGGTTGCCAGCGGGGTTCGTAAGTCATGTGATAACGAACGTAAAAGCATGGCGCGTTGTTGTTCAATATCGCATTGTAACCGTTCTTGCTGGGCTTGTTGACGCAGCGCTAGGTTGTCAAGATGCTGATTTAACAGCGAGTGCGCGGTATCGATCAGCGCTTGATATTTTTGGTATACCAGCTCATCGACAAGGATATAACCGATGATTTGGCCATGATCATGCACCGCCGCGTTCACACCATCCGCCAACAAGTGCGGCAGCATGCGGCTTCGCTGAATGAGCTCCATCCGAACCTGCGGCAAGGTTAAAGGCAGACCACGCTGTGAGGGCGCCAGCACGGTCAGCTGTTGATGTAACACCACATCAACGGCGGATCGTGTCCGACGCCGTAATGTTCGCGTGGCATAGCGACATAACTCAACCTCATCTTTGGCTTGACTTAAACCTTTAGCCAGTTGAAACATGCCGCGCAGCTGCAATGCCATAAAACGACTGTGATGTAATTGTTGTCGTAAACGGCCTGATAAATAACTGATAAAAAGTCCAAGACTTAGCATCACCATAAAGCTGATCAGGTTGCTGCTATCATGCACATCCAAGGTATAAAACGGCGGTACAAAATACCAATTCAGCAGCAGCACGCTGTGCACGGTACAGACGCTTGACCAGCGTTTGCCAAATCGTTGCGCCGTCCAGGTGATCCACAACAGCTGCAGCATCGCCACATCCGTAATACTAATCACCATACGCAGCGGTAAAAGCGCGACGCAAATGACTATCGGTACCACAAGACTACTGGCGAATGCTTGCCACCACGCTCGATTGAATGTCATCTCAATAACGCCAATATGACGGCGTGAACAAAATTAATAAGGTCAAAATTTCTAATCGCCCTAATAACATACCTAAACTTAGCCACCATTTGGCACCATCGGGTAAACTGGCAAAATTACCGGCTGGGCCAATCACACTGCCAAGCCCCGGCCCCACATTGGCCACCGCTGTCGCTGCGCCTGTCAGCGCCGTCACCAGATCTAAATTGTAAAACGATAGCGACATGGCAATAAATGCGATAGTGGCAAAATAGATAAAACAAAATCCCAATACGTTACCCAACAGACCATCATCAATAGTGCGCCCGCCATAACGCTGTACCCACACTGACTTTGGATGAATCAATAAATGAAATTGTTTTATCAGCAGCATCGCTGCCAGTTGCAGACGAAAAATTTTCAAACCGCCCGAGGTTGAACCAGAACAAGCACCAGCAAAGGTGAGATAGAAAAACGTCATGATGGCCAAACTCCCCCATAAGGTATAGTCCTCGGAGGCGTAACCACAGGTGGTAATAATAGAAACCACGTTAAATAAACTATGCGTCATGGCATCAAACCAAGGCCGCTGCTGTGTGACTTGATAAAAAGTGAGCAATAAAGTACAGGCAACCACAATCGTTAAGAATGCCCGAATTTGCGGATCTCGCCACAAGCTTCCGGCATCACCTTTCGCTAAGCTAATAAATCGCACAAAAGGTAATGCTGCCAGCAACATAAAGAAACTCGACAACCAATAAATGTGCGGTTTGTCCTTATAAACCCCAAAGGAGGCGTCATAGTTGGCGAACCCGCCGGTGGCGACGGTACTCATGCCATGCGTTATGGCATCAAAGCCTGACATACCGGCCAGGGCGTAGCTGCCCATCGTCAGGACACTTAAAAACAAATACACCAGACCTATCGCGGCCGACATGTGACTGCTACGTGGTAAGATTTTTTCGGACGTGTCTGAATTTTCGGTTTTAAAAAGCCGCATACCGCCAATCTTCAGCGCTGGCAAGATGGCGATCGCCATCACGATGATCCCAATACCACCAATCCAATTGAGTAAGCAGCGCCAATACAAGAGCGCTTTGGGCATCTGATCCAGGCCGGCAAACACGGTGGAACCCGTGGTCGTAATGGCTGAGACAGTTTCAAACCACGCATCGGTGAAACTGCAGTGTGGAATGATGAGCCATAGCGGCAAAGCGCTAAACACACACGTCAGTAACCAACTCAGCGTCGTCAGTAAAAATAACGCCCGACTTTTCATCGCCGTGGCTCCACGACCCAGATAAATCAGACCATAACCTACCAATAACGTGATACAGGCGCTCCAGAGAAATTGCCAAAAACTGGTTTCATCATAAGCAATGGCAACGGCAACCGCGGATAGTTGCACGCCTGCCAGCATCACCAATAAAATACCTAGCACCCGTCCAATGAAGGGGTAACTATTGACTGCAGCGTTCGACATCCAAAACCCCAAAACAACCCATCACCGTACCGACATAGCCGCCTGAACGGCGTAAGATAGATGGCGGTTATTTTAAAAAGTTAAGGCCATGGTCGTTATAAAGATTCTATAAAGATTCCTCGGTGTACGTTTCCTGAGTCACGGACAACGTCGGCTGCTGCCGCAATAAATTTGCATCATTTTGGAAATGAGCCAACACCCGTTATGATGCGTGTTTTGATGTGTCCACCGCCACACCATGTATGGATGAGACTTGTGATGAAAACACCTACTGAAGCAAAAACATGCGATGCGCACGCAATCACCACATTTCAAACCGAACACACCGACGCCTTTGGCGAGCTTATGAAACAGCACATCAGCGCCTTTAACGCACAGCATTGGGATGCCTCAGGGCGCCAACGCTTGGGGCTTAAACAATTGGATGCCGATGGCCAGCTCTGTGCCGGTCTTGCTGGGCGAAGTTTTGGCTTGTGGTGCCAAATAGAAAATTTCTGGGTGCGAGAAGATTATCGTGGCCAAGGACTGGGCGCTCGGATGCTGGCCGCAGCCGAAGCGATCGCATGGCAGCGCGGCTGTCGTTATATTCTGCTCGATACGCTAGATTTCCAAGCCCCTGAGTTTTACCAAAAACAAGGTTACGTGGTGGTATGGCAACAACAGCAGTATCCACAAGGTGATGGCTGTAAGTATTTTTTGGTGAAAACCAAGCCGGAGTTTGCGGATACGGCGGCGGAGGTCACCACGCATGGGTGTGCGCCTGCAGCAACAGGCCCATCATAGGCTTTGGCTGGATCTACCCAGAGCGCTCTTCACCGAGCGCTTAACACTGTGGGTCTTACGCAGTAGCGCTTTACCCCCTGAGTCTTAGGGCAAAACACCTAAAATCCACCGATGCGCAGCATTATTCGTGCGTCTGCGCACGCTGAAGCCGATCATGCACCGCCAACCAATCATTTCCTGTGGGCGGCATTTCTAGATAAATCGCCTTGAGCCCCAACTGATCAAGGGCAAATAAACTACGGTATAACTGCTGGCCAAACCCTGCGGCATCATCTGGCAAACGCAGCCGTGGTGAGGATCGAACTTGCGCAGCAACTTCCGCTGTATTTGCAGTGAGGTTCAACGCCGGCGCTTGTGCCGAAACGGCGCTTTCTATGATGGTGTTATCTATGACGGAGCTATTTATGACGGCGCTATTTACAACAGCGCTATGCATTAAAGCGCTGTGATAGATCACCGCGATATCATCCGGCATCGTCGACAGCTTAGCGAATAACTCAGATGCAGATTTGAGGTAGAGCGGCGTTCCTGGCTGGTAATGGGCTTTTACATTGCCTGGCACACGGACATCATGCTGACTGGGCTGAAGCACACGGATGCCTAACACAAACTCGACATCATCTGCCGTGATAGGACCGGCCCGTAAAATTTTGGGCTCATCGCCCGTGACATCAATAATGGTCGATTCTAAACCATGCTGACAATCCCCACCATCCACCACTGCAGCAATGCGGCCGGATAAACCAGCCATCACTTGCTGAGCACTGGTTGGGCTTAGTTTTTTATAGCGATTGGCAGATGGCGCCGCCACCGCTAAGTTGCCTTGCGTTAATAACGACAGCAACACGGGGTGTGCCGGGACTCGAAGCCCTATGGTATCCAATTGCCCAGTGACGACATCCAACACGGCTGGCGCTTTTTTTAGTAGCAAGGTCATAGGACCAGGCCAAAAAGCGTCGGCCAATTGCCAAGCTACGGCGGGAATATCCTGAGCCCATTGCCTCATTTGCTGAGCATCGGCCAAATGCACAATCAGTGGATGATTACTCGGCCGGCCTTTGGCGGCAAAAATAGCTTGCACGGCCTGCGCATTGGTCGCGTCGGCGGCCAGCCCATACACTGTCTCGGTTGGAACGGCCACCAACTGCCCAGCCTGCAATAATTGCAATGCCTGCTGCATGTCGGGTAAATGGCTCGGCTGTAAAAGGACAGTGTGCATCATCAAATCCTGTGTAAAAAAGGCGGCGGATCATACCTCAAGCCTACACGAACACCAAGACCCTAGCCATCTTGGTTGGCATTTTGTCGTCATCAGCGCCGCCTTTACATAGGCCACTATAGAGACTACTTTGTACACTGCGCATGCGCCGGGTATTTGCGTTCTCGATACAAAAATGACGGCAACATGACCTGCGCCAGCGCTTTTTCATAGTGCGCCTGTGTCACAGGCTCTGCTAATAATTCCAGATGGCGCTTGGAACGCTCGGCATGGGCGTTAAAGCGAGCACGTTTTGCCTCGCCATTGGGCAGTAAAATCGTGAGTCCTTGCTCTTCCATCAAGGCAAAATAATTATCAAATTGCACCAACGCTCGGCCAGGACTCTGACTATCCGCCACAAAATCGCGCCCGATCATCGGGTGACAACTTGAGATCCCCATCAGTGACAACAATGTAGGAGCTAAATCAATCTGACTGGCCAGATTGGGTAGCGACACCGCAGGCACATCCCCGCCGACAATAACGGCTGGGATCTGGAATTTTTCCAGCGGGATCAAGTTATTGCCATACACGCGATTGTCATGATCGGCTACGATCAAAAATAAGGTATCTTGCCAATAGGCGCTTTGCTTGGCTTTTTGAAAAAATTCCCCCATCGCCCAATCGGCATATTTGACGGCGTTATTGACTGAGGCTTTTTGCGGATCATGCAGCGCAATCCGCCCCTCTGGAAATTCAAAGGGTTCATGATTGCTTGAGGTAAAGATCAAGCTAAAGAACGGTTTTTGCTGCTGATGCAATTGAACTAACTGTTGATGCGCCGTGTTGAATAGATCTTCATCACTGGCCCCCCAACTGCCAACAAAGGCCGGGTTTCTGATTTGATGAATATCAACCACTTGCGAGAAACCATTGCCGGTAAAAAAGCTGCGCATATTGTCAAAATGAGCTTCTCCGCCGTAGACAAATTGCGTGTGATAACCCTGCTGCGCCAGTATCGAGGCAAGTGTGGTAAAGTTTTGCTGACTGTTAGATAACTTCACTACACTTTGCGCTGGCGTTGGCGCAAACCCGGCGACAACAGCCTCAATACCACGCACCGACCGCGTGCCGGTGGCATACATCTGTTCAAACCAAATACCTTGTGTCGCCAATTTATCCAATTCAGGCGTGACCCCAACCCCACCTAATTTACCGACAAAGGTCGCGCCCATGCTTTCTTGCAGGACAATGACCAAATTACGTGGCCGAGTTGGCGTGCCTAGCGGAAACAGCCTCGGCGAGGTGTCGGAGGGATGCTGCACTGCAAGAGGTGGTTCTGGTAAGGTTTGTTGATGCAGTGTCGGAAAATCTGCGTGCTTAAATTGATAATGCTGTAACCACGGCCAATCCAACGCAAGTTTTAACATGGTGTTGGTTGGCAGCTGGCCATACATTTGGGTTGACCGCGCCTCATGCCGCATACTGTAAGCTGCGTAAAATACCGAATAGGGTGAGTTGATAATTAATGAATTGACCAACGCATCGCCGGTAATGGCAAACATAGCCGGATTGGCCGGTCTATGGTTGGTGGTCGAGCGAATACAGGCGAACACCACAAAGAGCACACAAACCCACATCAGCAATAAAGACCACAGCGGAGCCCAACCCATACCAGTATGGGCAGATGTCACTGCAGCCGCAGCTGTGGCCTGCGATCGCTCGGTAGTTGTCGCCGCCGAGGTCTCTGTCCATGGCGATGTCGAATGAAGTGCTGGGTGAAGTGTCGGTTGTATTTGCGGTTGTAGTTGCGGCTTTAGGACAGACGCCCGCATTAACCAGCGGCAAGCCGCCCACAATAACACCCCTGTCGCCGCCATCCCTCCGAGCAGGGGTGCGCGAAAGCCCTGCCACAAGGTACTGAACACCTCTTTGGGGTATTTTAAGTATTCGATATACAGTCGATTAGGTCGTACATCGTATTGTGCGATAAAAGATGCTGAGGATAATTCGATAAAAATCGTCACCGTCAACGCAACTAAACACCAAATATAACTAAAACGATACCAGCCATTCTGACGATGTTGCTGCGCGGAGCCTGTGGCTGCCAAAGATTGCCAGCTGAACCAAAATGGCGCCATTAAAACGGGCAGCGCAAGCCACAATCCGATCAAAATCAAATCGGCACGCAGCCCTTGCCATAAAAACCAACCGACATCACCCGCCGCAGTCACTCTTGGCCATTGCCAGGCCATAAGGCAGATCCGACTGAGTGACAACAGCACCATGCAAAACAATGCAAAACGTAAAAAAATGGAATACGGCAAAAAGGATCGAGCCACAACGTGCATATCATAAACCCTGTGCTACTGGTATGTCTTATGAGGTGTTTTGTGTTTGTCGTTGTTGCTGCAAAAAACGACGCCGGCGACAAGCAAGCGTTGACGAAAAACAACGCTCGCTGATTGGCTTGATATGTTCTGTGACAATAACATGACAAAAAAGTGACTATAGCAGAATTTTCTTAAGAGAGCCTTAAGACCCATTTAAAAATCGTCCAAGCGAACCGTCATTTATTAGCAGCGAAATCAAAAATCCATACACAAAAAATAAATTTTACAAAAAATATACAAACTTTGATGCTACGACTGGCGTTTTTCCAAAAGCCTCCTACGCTATCTATCGCGAGCACGTCGTTTATTAGGGAGTGCTAAATGTAGGGGTATTCGATTGATATTACAGTGGATATGGCCAGAGCATGGCGGTATCTCTAACAACAGATCTGTAGCAGTGGATATTCCACAGCCGTGGATTTGTGGCTACACAATGGGCATCACCGAAATCTGCACCTGTGCATATATATAGCGGCCACGCCGTTTTTTAATAAGGTGCAAGATTTACAATTCTATCAATGTTTTTTTAGATGTGTTTGTTAATGAAAAGGACGACATTATGCCGACAGCTTCACCCTATCTACCTTTGCTGTTCCGACTTGGATTATTAAGCATGCTTAGCATCGTCAGTGGTTGCGATCCAAGTTCAACGCCGACCACAACGTCACCACAAGGCACGATATCCACCCTTGGAGCACAAGAGGTTGAAATTCGCTACAGCGCCTTCGGTATCCCTCATATCCGAGCCAGTAACTACCGAAGCCTAGGTTTTGGTGTCGGCGTGGTCCATGCTGAGCATAATCTTTGCACCTTGGCAGAACAGCTGGTGAAACTCCGTGGGGAAAAAGCGCGCTATTTAGGACCCGGTCGCCAGCAAGCCAATATTTTGTCAGATTTAGCGTATCAAGCCCTGGATTATACCACCGCGGCCCGCACCGTTTGGCCAACATTATCACCCGATGTACAAGCGTTATTGCAGGGCTATGTGCAGGCGTTTAACGTACAGCTGAGCGCCAAATTGCGGCAACAAAATCTGCCGAACCCATGCGCGAACGTGGCGTGGATCCAAGCGCCTTGGCTCACCAAGCTGACCGGCGAAGATCTGCTGGCGTATCATCTGGATCTGGCCAGTTTAGCCAGTGCCCGCAACTTCCATGCCGCCATCGCCGTCGCCGCCCCACCCAATGTCCAAGCGACAGCGCCTTTGGCAACATCAGCGGCGCCTTTGGCAACGTCAGCCGCACGTCCCGATACGCAGATGTTCACCGATGATTCGCGTAACCATATGCTCAGAATTGAAGGTATTGGCAGCAATGGCTGGGCGCTGGGTAAAGAGAAAACCGATTTAGCGCAAAGCGCCTTACTTGCCAATCCGCACTTTCCTTGGGATGGCGAGCTACGCTTTTTTATGCAGCATTTAACCATCGATGGCGAATTGGATGTCGCGGGTGCCACCATGATCGGCATGCCGGCAGTATTGATTGGTTTTAATCATCAGATAGCATGGACACATACGGTATCGCAGGCTAAACGCTTTACCTTGTACCAATTACAACTGGACCCTGCCAACCCACTCAGGTACAAATACGGCGACAGTTACCGTGATCTGACGGCCAAAAAAATTCGCATTGAGGTGCTGCAAACCAATGGTGAACGCGTACCACTTGAGCGAACCTTATATTTTAGCCATTACGGCCCCATGCTGAACTTGGCCAGTTTATCGCCAAGTCTTGGCTGGAGCACACAAAGCGCAGTGACCTTTCGCGACGCCAATGCGCTCAATGGCCGCTTGACTGGGCATTGGTTGGCACTTGGCAAAGCAAAAAATGTCGAGCAAGCGCTGGATAGTTTTGCGCAGCACCAAGGGATCCCATGGGTCAATACCTTGGCGGTGGATGCCAGCGGACACGCCGCGTATATCGATGGTAGTCAAGTGCCGTTATTGTCGGAAACCGCCGAACGCTACTGGGCGCAGGCCAGTCAAAGCCCACAACTGGCGGCGATTTGGCAAGATGGTGCCGGCAGTGTGTTATTGCCGGGCAGCGATCCACGGTTTGAATGGCAACAAGATGCGCGCAGCAAGCACGCCGGTACTGTGCCCGCGGCATTGGCGCCCAAGTTGATCCGCAACGATTATCTCTTTAATGCCAATAGCAGCCACTGGCTGAGTAATCTCAGTCAGCCGCTGGAGGGTTATAGTCTCATGTATGGCCCGGAGCGGACTGAGCGTAGCCCACGCACCCGCTACAACGCCCAGCTCATCACCAACTCTGGCCATGAAAAACTGGCAGGCAGCGACGGTAAATTTACCTTTGCAGAGCTTAAAAATGTCTTTAGCAATAACGGCAGCATATTTGCGCTTCAGGAGCGACAAAGCTTAGTTCGCTATTGCCAGCAAACCCCGACGGTGCAGCTTGCTGGGCGTGACGTTGATCTGAGTCGCGCTTGTACTGTGTTGGCTGGATGGGATGGCCGTTATTTAGCCAGCAGCCAAGGTGCGATTTTAATGCGCGAATTTTTAGCCAACTATCGTATCGCTGGCGAACGTAACTTAAGTAGCGCCTTATACCAGCGCCCATTTGATAGCAAGGATCCCGCCCATACCCCAGCTGGGCTGAGTGACAATCAATCCCAAGTTTTGCAAGCACTCGCCTTGGCGGTGGTACGACTGCAAAACGCCGGCATCGCAATCGATAGCCCGCTTGGTCAGGTGCAGTTTTTACAAAAAACACCACAAAGCAGCCCCATTCCGCTGGCCGGCGGTTATTCGTTTGAAGGGGTATTTAACATGGCGGAGCGGCTCTTGCCATCACGCAGCACGTCCGAACTGGTCAATGTCGAAAGCGGGCAAGCCTTACTCGATGCCCCCACATTAAGCCAAGCCGCTATCCTCGCAGGGTTAAATCCAAACCCAAGCAACTTAGTGAGCCAAGCCCCTATCAACGGACAAGCTAGCGCTGGCTATCGGGTAAATTACGGCAGTAGTTTTGTGATGGCGGTGCAGTTTACCGATCAAAACGGCGTCATTCGCCCTGAAGCGGAGGTGCTGCATGCTTATGGTCAAGCCCATGATCCGGCATCGGTGCACTTTAACGATACCAGCAGCGCATTTAGCCAACACCAATGGCATCCTTTGCCATTTAGAGCGCAACAGGTACAAGCGAGTACCGTGCGAAGGGTAGTATTGCAAGTTCCCAGTGAATAACCACAGGCAGCAAAATGAGGCACCTGGATCCAAGCGGTTTGTATTAGGTGTATTCGATACGCGCTTATACTAGCGGTATGGTGCAAGATCTGATGGCGGCTCATGCCGCCATCTGCCGACATCTGCCACCATCATTAAAACTCGTATTCCAAGGCAAAACGCAACGTATTATTCACCGTGGCAGCATCAATCGCCATAATCACGGCAAACTCCCACTTGAGCTGCTCCATATGACTGAATTTATGCACACCAACGAGGCTTGGGCCGGCACCACGATAGTTCTCACCGCTATAAAACTCAATGGCGGGTTGCACTTGGGGCAGCCAGCGATAACGATATTGCAGCCGGAATTCGGTTTCCAATTCCGATGGCATACTCGGCCCCCATTCATAAACCGCCAGCAAATTGGTGGTCAAACTGGTGGGACCGAACTCTTTTTCCAAGAGCAAGCCTGTGGTGAACTCAAGATTGCCACTGTGCTGTTGCCGCTCTAATTCATACAGCATGCCCCAATCCCAGCTGTATTCGCCTTGTTCGGTCATCATCCAGCGCACTTCCAGTTCATAGGCGCTGATATGATAATCCTCCGGCGACACTCGATCGGCCACAATGTAAAACTCCATCGCCACTCGCTCCGCCACCGACATGCCATAACCCAGTTTTTGTGCCATGGCATTGTTGTCAGGGTGATCGGGCTGTTTTTGATACACATAGCGATACTCAAACTCTCGCTCTAACGGCTGCACATAAGGATGATATACCTTATCCACGACGCGGCCGTCGGCCAGCGCTGTGGTACTGGCACCGCACAGCAGCACTATAGCTGCCATTTGCCATCGACAAATCCTCGACAAACCAGCGAGCGATGTGGTCATTGTTCTTCTCCTTGCCGTCGTGAAGCACCATGCCCAATGTCCAGCGTTGCAGCTGCGACAAGTTGCGCGCGAGTGGCACGCGCTTGGCGGCGTAAACGAAAGCCACAGCTATAAATCAGGAATAACGTCAAGACAAAACTAGTGAATTGCAGCGCACTGGGCGTGGCTTCGTAGCCCATCAGCGCGTACAGGAAATGACCATATTCCGAGCGTTCATCCACCCAGCCATGACTATTCCACAGCACAGGGCCGGCAGGTAATAAATCGCTTTGAATTAAAATGGCGCAGCCGACACTCACTTGGCGCGCCGCCAGTATGGCCAATAACCACGATAATGCCGCCGTCCAATAGCCGCGGATCTCCTGCAGCACATGATACAGCAATACGGCAACACTCAGGCCAATGCCTATGCCAAGCACGGCGCCTAAACCAATATTCGCCAACTCGGCATCCGAGCGCTGATAACCAAAAAAATACAGCACTAAGTTGCTGCCATTAATCGCCGCGAGACTGGCCGCCGCCAAAGCGCAACCTAAGATCGAGCCGAGCGCGTATTGCTGCGGCTGCAACGGGTTCAACCACAACGCCACCGCAATCGCCAGGCAGCATAGGCCATAACAGCTGGCATACAACAGCTCCAGCCCCAAGCCATCTGCACTGTTGGCAATTTGTGGCAATAACAATCGGATCAGTACCAGCGCTGCCACGGTGAGCAGCACAGTGGCCAAGAGAAAGCGCCGCCACACAGGGCGTAGCCATAACAGCAAGGCACTGAGCAGCAATAAAAAAGGCAATAATTCACGCAAAAAGAGCACCACAGTGTTAATCAGCATCGCCAGCCTCCGCACGGATCAGGATCACGCCTTTGGCGGTATCGGGATTGTACTCGCCAAAAAAAGCGTGCTCGCCTGGCGGCAACGGGCCAACGAACACCACGCCTTTGCTACGAGGCAATATAACTTTTTCCCGATTAAGGCTAAAACTTTCAAATTCTTCAGGGGTGTCGTCGTGGTTATGAATAACAATTTTTACTTTTTGATTGGCTGGGATCTGCAGCTGCGATGGGCTAAATAGATGATCTTTAATCACTAATTGGTATTCAGGCACAGCAGCTGCGCATGGAAGTGCGAGCCATAGGCTAAGCACGGTCGCCCGAATCGGCAATGGGTAAAACAAGGGGTAAAACAAAGGGCAAGACAACTGCCGCCACCAGCTTGGCGTGGCACCTTTCGCATTACTGGACATGGTGACAAGACGTTGGGTTTCACCGCATTTGCTGCTGAACATCGCGTGTCGCCTCATCGCCAAGGCGAACGCAAGCGTCAGCCATGTTGGCGCCTCCCATGTTTGCGAGATAAACCACTTAAGCACAGGGGATCTCCACCACAACGTTTAATCCTGTTGTAAATCTAGAATGCATAAGTTCAATATAGCCCGCATGCAACTGCACAATATCACGCACGATCGCCAAACCAAGCCCGCTGCCGGGTTGACCGGATTGATGTCGATCGCCACCGACGCGATAAAATCGATCAAATACGCGTTGGTATTCGTGCGGCGCAATCCCTGGGCCCGAATCCTCCACACTGATCTGGCAGCAGCGCTGGACCATCGCATGAGATGCGCGCATGGCCGCCGATGGCGCTGCGGCACGGCAACTGACCAGAATTTGTCCCGAAGGTGGAGTATATTTCACCGCATTGCCAATCAGATTGACCAACAACACCCGAAGCGCAAAACGATCAGCGTGGCACAGCAGTTGCTCATCCCCATCCAAATCAATGGTTTGCTGCTTTTGCGCTATGGTCGGATAGTAGTCGATAATTACCTCCTGACACAACGCAACCACATCAAGCTGTTGTTTTTGCGCTTTAAAATGTTCAGGATTTGTCCTATTGAGCAGCATGATCTGCTCAATCAACCCACTCATTCGCTCCACACCTTGCTGCAGCGCCGGCATGATGCCGGCCGTATCATCCAGCCCAGCCTGCTGCCAGTGATGCTGGGCATTATGCAAATTCGCCTGTAACGCGGCCAAAGGGGTACGCAGTTCGTGCGCAACATCGGCGGCAAAACGTTTTTCGCGGGCAAAGGCATCATCCAAGCGGGCAAATAATTGATTGGTCGAGGATAGCACCGCATGCAGCTCCGCTGCCGGCATGGGCATGATAATAGGGGTTAGGTCGTCGGCTTTTTTACGTGAGAGCAGATCCGATAACCGCGACAGTGGCTGAAGGCCGCGGCTCACAATCAACCAGACCAGCAAGGCCTGCAACGGCAGACTAATGACCATGGGATAAATAGACGCCAATACCACATCATCCGCCAACTGCTGCCGTTGCCGCAGCGGCTGTGCCACTTGCACTTGTTGTTGGCCTGAAGGCTCTGAACCTGAGGTCGCCTGCTGCGCCACATACACCCGCCAGCGCTGCCCTAAAAAATTTTGCTCGCTAAAGCCCAGCTGCCTGGCCATCGGAGTCAGCGGCGCGCTGACACTGCGGTAGCTTAATTGCTGCTGTTGCCAAATTTGCACCGCTAACAATGGCAGATTGGCGACCGGTGCCGGCACTGGAAGCTGTGCCGATGCGTTAGCTGATGCGCTAGCTGTAGATGTGAGATGCGAAGGTGTCGCCGACATTTGCGAGGACGTCGACATTTGCGATGAAGCGGCAAGCGGTGGAGGTGATGGAACATGTTGCTGCGCGAGTAAACTGGCAGCGACCGCTTGTAAATCGGCGTCAAACAGCACATCGGCGCGTGCGATACTATGCCGATAACTTTGCAGCGCCGCCAAAAAATTCACCAGCGTTAGTACCGCAATCAAGAGCGTCACCACATGACGCCGAATCGATCTCATGCCGGTGCTACGCTGTAACCGACCCCACGGACGGTTTTAATAAAGTCTTTTGGCAGTTTTTTGCGCAAGTTGGAAATATGCACTTCCAGCGCATTGCTGGCCACTTCCTCACCCCACGCATACAAACTATCTTCCAATTGTTGTCGGGTTTTGATGCGCCCTGCCGATTCCATGAGTTCTTTCAGTAGCATATATTCGCGTCGCGACAGGCTGAGCGTCTCGCCCGCGAGCTGCACTTGCATGGCCGTAGTATCCAACACAACCTGCTGAATTTTAATCAAATGCGAATGCGCCGTGCCCAAACGTCGCTCGATCACGCGAAGCCGCGCAAATAATTCGGCCATCGCAAAGGGTTTGACCAAATAATCGTCGGCGCCGCGATCAAGACCGCGAATACGATCATCAACCCCATCGCGCGCCGTCAGCACCAACACCGGCAAGCGTGACTGCTTTTGCCGAATGCTTCGGAGCACATCCAAGCCTTCCATGTCGGGCAAGCCCAGATCCAACACCACGGCATCGCAGTCCCCACTTTGCACAACCGCCAGTGCTTGTTGCCCTGTCGTCACGATATTGACACTGAAGCCTTGCTCACGAAGCGCCATTTGCACGGCAGGTGCCAGCTGTACATCATCTTCGACCAACAAAACTCGCATGGTATTCCTTTGGGCTTCGTTCACGCCGATCTGCGGCGTGCGGTGGACTATTTTTTTAGTTTCTTTTGCAGCTTCGCCATCAGCTGGCTGATTTCTTGTTGCCGTCCCGCATCGGCACTTTCACGTCCAGGCCGAGCTGGCGCTTGCTGCGCTTTTTCAAGATAGCTCAAGGCGTCTTTATACTGCTTCTTTTCCATTAAAAATTCAGCATAAAAATAGTTAGGATCTATGCCGGTCGGATTGATCGCTAAGGCTTTTTTCAATAATTCTTCGGCTTTATCGCTATCGCCAAAGCCAATCGGCCAGCCGGGCACTTTACTGTACAACACGCCAAGACTGGTGTAGGCGGAGCCTTGCAGCGCCGTATCGTCAATTTTAAGTGCTTGTTCTAAATCTGCCTTGGAGGCTTCGGCCAGCGATAACGCCCCTAAACCGCCTTTGGCGTTGGCATAGCTAGAATTAATGATGCCATGCCAAATCAGCACTTCCGCCGATTGAGGATGCTGCTTTAACAGCGTATCCGCTTGCGCTAATAACTGCGCAAAGGCTTTTTCCCGTGCGTCATCTTGCAATTGATAATTGACCTCGGCCCAGCGGGTTTGCAGCGGTGCTATCACGCTTGCCATATCCGATACCACAGCGGTTTGGCTTGATGCGGCGGTGCTGGGCATGACTTCAGACGTTGGTTCCGACATTGCGTCAGACGATGACGTCTGTGCCACACACCACATGGGGGCCGCCAAACCACAGCACAACATCGACGTGAACAGCCATGCAAATCGGCGTCGAGCCAGCTGTGGAACTGCCAACGAGGGAACAAAATGGGTATTGATAAGCTGACGCATACATTCTCCTTGCATCGCTGAGCGATGTTTTTACATTCACAATACCTAGATGTATTGCAGATACCTTGGGTGATGTTCTGGTTTGAACGTTACAACTGCTTTGCCTTGGCAAACTGGGTAATAATGCCCAATTTGCTCTGTAGCGCCGCATCCACCAGCGATGGAAACAGCGCATTTAACCGCACAAAAATCTGCTCCGGCCAGCCTAAAAACCGCCGCCGCTGCGCCTGCAATAATTGCTGCCGTAGCTGGGCTGCGACCCACTGCGGATCATCCATGGCATTGCCAAGCGCTTGATTCATTGCCACCACTTCAGGGCTATTGATACTGGTTTGGGTCGCGCGCGGCGCAAAATAATGCACCTGCACCCGACTATTGCCGAGCTCACGTGCTAAGGCTTCGGTAAAACCTCGCAAGCCAAATTTGCTGGCACAATACCCACTAAAACCTGGGTAACCTATGCTGCCAAAAGCCGACCCGACATTCACAATTACCGCCGCGGGCTGCGCTTGTAACTGCGGCAGTAAACGCTGACACAACTGCATCGGCGCCAATAAATTAATGTTGAGCTGGCTGGCAAAATCTTGATCGGCCACCATATCAAATTGGCTAATACCCGCGTTGTTAATCAAATGGGTGATGCCACCTAGCGCCTGGGCCGCAGCCTCAACCGCTTGCTGTGCGGCGGGGTCGGTAATATCGGCCACCACACACTGGTGTTCGCGGCCGGATGCTAACCGCGGCAGCGCAAGGCGAAGTGTACGCAGCGCTTTTTCGTCACGGCCACAAAGCAGCAACTGCGCGCCAGCATCGGCCAAATTATGTGCTATCGCTTGGCCGATCCCACCGGTTGCGCCCGTCAGCAGAACCCGTGCTTGACGCAAATCTAATGCTTGTTTTGCCATGGTTTTACTCCTGTGGTTCGCGTGTTGTTACACCTTGTTCGCATCCAAACTACGGAAAATATCACCGTATAAATGATAAAACCGCTGCGCCGCATGAATGATGATGGCTTGCTCGGCAGGATCGGTGATCTGATCCATTAAGTTGGCAAAAAAGACAATGTGTTCTTGATCGAGCGCGCCATGCGAATTTAGGTAAGAAAAAGCCGACGGCGGTAATTCTAATTTAGTGGCAATAGTGGCGGCGGCGTTTTCCGCCAGCGCAATTGAGGTTCCTTCAAGCACCAACACCATACCGAAAAACCCCAGCGGGTTGATACGACGGACCATGTCGTAGGCATACGCAATCATGAGCTCAGTCGCCATATTGGGGGTGCTGGCGCGTGCCGCTTCTTTGTCAAAACCACAGCGCGCAATATCGTTTAAGATCCACTCTTGGTGGCCTAATTCCTCTTCGATATACTCCGCCACCGCATTGCGCAGCCATTCTTTCGACTCTGGCAACAAGGCCCCGACTGACATCAGCAGTGGCACTGTGTGCTTAACGTGATGATAGGCCTGCGTCAAAAAAGCGGCATAATCGGCGCGACTGATATCACCATGGAAGCAGCGATGAATAATTGGTGCCGCCAATAAATAATTACGAGCATTGGCTGTTGCGTCGACCAGTTGTTGATGAAATCCCATATTACACCTCTTGCGGTTCTTGCGAGACAAAGTTGGTATCCAACACCATCGCCTGAGCTTGCGTGCTCGTGGTGAATAAGGTGTCGGACGATGTGTTATTCGAGCCTTGGTTGTTAGAAAATTGATTGTTAGAAAATAGGTTGTTCGAGCCGTGGTTGTTAGATAATGGGTTGTTCGAGCCTTGGCCATGTTTTGACGCTGCGGCGGCGCCTTGCTGGGCCTTGGCAGCGCTGCTACCTTCATCATATAAACGCCGCAGCGCGGCTTGCTCACGCTGCATGATCTGTGCACGACGTGGCCGATGATTGTCAGTTAAGGTCTGATCGTGCGTACTAAACGGCAGCTGCACGCGGTGCCAGCGCCGCACTTGGGCGTAATCCGGCAGCTGCTGATTGACCTTGTCAATCCAGCCTTGTATCAACAGCTCCTGCGCCGTTTCATCGGCAGCATCCACCCCCGATGCCTGCACCAGTTGCGACAGCACCGCAGGGTTAACCACGATCAAGGCGGCACAATAAGGCTGGCCATCACCAACCACCATGGCTTGGTGGATCAGGCCACTTTTTAGCAGCTCGCCTTCGACCCACTCAGGATGAATATTGCGGCCAAAGCTGGAAATCAGCAGGTTTTTACGCCGACCTTGCACAAACAAATAGCCATCGGCATCGACAAAACCTAAATCTCCCGTAGCCACCCAACCATCGGTTGCTGCGCCCTGGGTCGCCACCGGATCGCCGAGGTAGCCTAAAAATGCGCTTTTGACGTAAATTTCGCCATCACGGATCTCGACCTGGGTGTGTGGTAACACTTTACCCACGCTATCGAGCAAGCGCTGGCCGTCGGCGGCATTGGACGCATGGTTCGTGGCCAGGGCGTCATAGTTTGATAACGCCACCACAGAGCCACATTCACTCAGGCCATAGCCTTGAAATACCGGCAACCCACATTGCTGCGCCATCAACAGCAGATCCGGTGCCACTCGGGCGCCACCCACCGCAATAAATTGCAAACTGCTGGGGGCTTGCCAGCCTTGACGACAGGCATGCACTAAAAATTGCAGCAATTCAGGCACTAAAATGAGTGACTTGGGCGCCACGGCACTGATGAGGCGTAACAATCGCGCAGGATCTGTCAACCGGCTGCCCTCAAAGCCGCGCAGTGGCGCGGATGCGACCCAGACTTCACCGCCGGCAAATAAAGGCGCATACACACCAGCGATATTTTCCAGCAAGGTGGGCAGTGGCAATAAACATAAATGCCGTGGCAAAGGTGATGTCTCGTGAGCGTGCTCGCGGGGTTGCAGCCAGGGTGACACCGCCGCAATTAGGCTTTGCGCCACCTGCCACTGTGTATCCGCACTTAAGCAAACCCCTTTGGGCTGCCCGGTGGAGCCGGAGGTGAACGTTATTTTTTGGGTCGCTGTATCAATAACCGTGCACGCCATAACCGCGTGTGTGACCGGATGTGCAACCGCGTGTGGTGCGGCACTATCAGGCTTTGCATGACGATCTGTCGATGAACGACCCGCGATACCATAACAATGCCAAGCGTGGCGATGTGCTGACGATAGCGCAGCAGCATCTTGTTCCGAGCTTTGTTCCGAGCTGCGTTCCGCCAATGAATCCACGTTGGCAAAACCATTCACCGCCGGCAATACCGCCATCTCGCGTGGCATGTTGTGCTGCATGCTGTGCTGCAAATCCGCCAGCAACGAACGGCCCGTTGCGGTGAACATGCCCTGTTCCAGCAACACTATTCGATCACCAGGTTGCAGTGACGCCTTCAGTTTTTGCACCACGTGTAACAGCTGCGGCGCAGAAATATAAGTCGGCAATGGCACGGCGATCGCATTTAAACGCGCGCAGGCCAGATCCAGCGCTATCCAATCTGGGCTGTTATCGGCCAGCCACACCACGGTTAAGCGCGCGGCGGCGCAGTTGTCTGGATTAGTAAGATGGACAGGAGCGGTCATCACATCGGTAGCAATAACGTCGCTCGATAGCTGCCGCACATTTTTTTGCCACAGGCGAATGGCGCGCTCTAACGTGGCGGCATCCCAATAAAATGATCGGGCTTGATCCGGCGCCAAGGCATGAGGCTGCATGATCGCACTCGGATCCTGCAGCGCGGCAAAATAACCATCCGCATCCACAATAGCTGCCGTCATAGGTAACGGCTGCGCGAGATCATTGCCAGCCGTCGATGTGGTCGCGGCCTGAGCTGCACCTGCGTCGGCGTGATGGCTTATCGTTTGTGTTTTCATCGTCAAAACCCAATAGGTATGAATATTGTTGTCACTGCGGCGGTCGAGCACGCATCAGCATTCCAGGGCAAACCCTTGTTGTAGCGCGGATAACTGCGGCCATTGCTGCTGCGCTAACTGTTGTAAGCGTGGGTCGGCGTCAATTAAGGCCACTGCACTGGCTAAATCCATGTGGCAAACCTGCGGATGACTTTCATAATAGCGACCCCAATCGGCTGCATTGCCTTGTAAGCGCTGTGGATCGCCAGCCGCCAACACCTGCAGTGTTAAACCATGCCGACTTAAAATATGCTGTACTTGCGAGGTGGCACAGCAGACTAAATGCCGGATCCCGCATTGATATAAGGCATGCGCCATAGTGACAAACAGCATCAAGGTGAATTGCCGGTTGGCCGAAAAAAGATTGCCAATTTCAGCGATGTCGGTCCGTTCGGTATAAACCCCAACGCCTTGCAGAACATGCCGGATATCGGCATCTAAATACTGTTCCACAAACAGTTTTTCGGCTTGCCCGGTGCGCACGCCCAGTGCCGCCTGCCATTGACCGCGCGCCTTTACCGCCAGTAAATCCGGCATAAATTGCGAAATAGTGGCTTGCCATGCATCGGCAAAGCCCGCAACAATAAATTGCTCCAGACTCAAACGCGCGCCATGGTGGCGGCGGATTAATTGCACCTGAGGTGGCTGCGCGGCAGTGCATTCAGCAGCATAGGATGCGACAACCTCGGCACCGGATGAATTCAGACGGGACAGGCTGGGAGAACTGACGAAAACGGTGGTGCTGGACTGCTTCATAACTCAACCTCAATCGAAGTGGCATTTGCCATGAATGCAGTCTGGAACAGTAACCTTAACGAAATCTTAAGAACAAAAAAAAGTGTGGCGGCTGATAAAGACGATGCCAGCCGCGGCGCTGTGACGCTTGACCGCGGCAAATAACCGCGACGCCTTGGCGGGCGATGTCAAGGCGAAGCCGGTGTTTGCTTGGGCGCCGCCGGTGTGTGCTAGGGCGAAGCCAGTGTTTGCGAGGGTGCAGGCGTGCTGGGCTGAGACGATTGTTGTGTCATCTCTGCCAGCGCGGCCTGATAACGCCGTTTGCCATAGATGCCAAAAAGTGGCATCAGAATACTTTGAATGGCGTAAAAATAGCCCGACAACACCACCAAATGCTTGGGCAACACCGCCGCTAACAGCGCGGAAATAAACCCAACCATCGCCAACACCAGCCATGCCTGCAACGCGGTGGTTAAGGTGGTTTTCTCTAGCAAGTTAAGAGCCAATGGTTCGGCTTTTCGCAACGAGTGCCAATGCAGTAGCACCAGCCAACTGCACATCAGGGCAAAACCGATGCCATAAATGATAAACAAGCCGGACAGCTCATGGTAACTGCTCAGCTGGATCCCCGTCGGCAGCACGCCGCCGCTAAAGGTATGAAACATACTGGAAAACACCGCTTTTAGCGGATAGACATAGACCAAAATGGTAAACACCAAGGCAAAACTTAACAGCGCCGTCACACCATCATCCAACCCCGTGCGGCGACTCCATTGATGATGCCCATACCAAAAGGCCGCCAACAAGCCGATGCTGCACGCAAAGGCAGGAATGTGCAGCAAGGCTTGCATTAACTCAGTGTAATTGCTTGGCAATTTACCTTGCCCAATCACCAACAAGGTAAAGGCAAACGCAAAAGCGGCATCGGTCAGGGTTTCAATTCGGGTGGTCTGTAAACCACGCAGTCTAAATTCAGGCGTAGGCGTCATGACGATCCTTAACTATGTGTGCTGGAATACCCACGCATCCAGCCTTAAGAGCCCAACTAGTGCCGCCATGGCGCGACAAGGCTCGAAATTTATGGTTATTCATAGGGCGCAGCGAGAGGACAACATCCTCTGTTTGGCCATCACCTCGAGTTAAGCTTTTAGTTAATCTTATAGTTAACAATGGATTAGCATACGCAATTCAGCATCCTTCGGCTAGAGCTTACCTGCAGATAAATCACGCGGCTGCAGCTTGCGTGCTGTTGCACTGTTTTTTTGGAAAAAACACCAGCTGCGACATTTGTCGCACAAAACCATTGCCAAACTGCGACAACTGTCGCACAATGTGAAAAATGGCAAACATAGCGAACACCACCATGCGTCCGATGAAACATCCGATCAAACATAGGATCAAGCTGCAGACGCATGTAACGCCTGCCCATACCTAGCCAGCCGAACATAGGGACCCTTGCAGATGCACCCCATCACCGCGACCGAACTGGAAATTCTAAAATTGCTATGGCAGCGCACGCCGCAAACCGGACGTGAGCTGCATGACCAGCTGGCATTAACCCTGGCCTGGAGCTATTCCTCAACCCGTAAAACCCTCGAGCGGATGGTGGAAAAAAAACTATTACGGCAAGAATCGCAAGGCCACCAAAATTGCTTTCACGCCAATGTTGATAAAATTAGTACGCTGGCGAGCATCACGGCAGATTTTGCCCGTCGCGTGTTAGAACTAGATAGCCCATTGCCGCTGGCCATGTTTAGCGATAGCAAATTGCTATCACACGCGGAACAACATGCCTTACACCAACAATTGGCCCTGCTGCAAGATGAACCATCAACGGAGCCATCGCCTGAGATAGATGCCCAGCGGACTCAAAGCGCGGAAGCCACAGCTGCCCTCACAGTTGCCCTCACAGTTGAACCTGCGTCTGAACAAAAAGCTGAACTGAAAGCTGAACTCAAACATAGTGCCGACGCCCCCCAACATTCAGCCACAAACCAGAGCCGCCCATGATTGAGATCCTACTCTGCTGGCTGGGCTGGAGCCTTTGCCTAAGCCTGTTTATTGCAATTTACAGCAAGCGACAACCGCAATGGCTGCGCTGGCCTGCACTTTATAGTGTAGTGGCACTCTGCTCGGTACTGCCTTGCCTGCCCTTTTTGCTGGTATTGCTGCTGGGCATCGATGGTGCAGGCGCCAGCGCTTGGCTCGCTCTTGTGCAGGCAGGACTTGCAGGCTTGGGCATAGAGACCGCGTGGCTGCAGGGATTTAGCTGGCTGGGTTGGTCGAGTGTGCTGCCGCAACTGGGCGATGTCGATGACTTGGCCCCATCGCTGCTAAGCGCACACGCAGGCACCGCGGTCACGCGTCCACAGGCTACACCGCAGGACACATGGGCGCAGATGGTCGCGCAAATGCCGGCGCAAGTGGCGGCGCTGTTGTATGGCGCCGTGCTAATAGCGCTACTTCGCAAACGATACGTGCACTATCGGTTATGGCAGCGTTTTAAACAATTACGCCAGCCCTACCCCAGTGATGGTGCTGTGTGGCAGATGCTGAAGCAAGATCCTAGCTTGCACCAACTGTGGCGCCAAGCTGGCTCACCACAGGTATTTTGGCACCCGCTGCCAGGCTCGCCGTTTGTTGCGGGTATGGTTAACGCGCAACTGTATTTGCCGATCTGGTTCTCGCAGCTATCGCCCATGCAGCAACAACTATTACTGCGGCATGAATTTCAGCATTTGGTTGCCAAACATCCGCAAAAATTGCTGCTATGGCAACTCGCATCCCTGCTGGCCTGGTTTAATCCCTGTGTCGCCTTTTGGGCGCAGCGCTATCAGCAGGCCATTGAGCTTGAGGTGGATCAGCATGTGATCACGCAGACCGGTAAAGCCCGCAGCTATGCCGAATTACTGCTCTTGATCAGCACCAAACCACAGCAAAGTCCGGCGTATTTCACCCTCGCCGCGCTAGGAGCTGCGCCTATCACAGCGACAAGCCGCGCATTTAACATGTTGCAGCAGCGGATAAGCGCCATGCGCTCGCCGGCACTGTTGTCGCGGCCACAGCGCTGGGGACTGGTCGGGCTGTTTAGTTTAAGCACGACGTTGCTGGCGCTAAGTGCCGGCCTATTCGGCGTCATCTATGTGTCTGGCGTCTCCGCCAATGCGGCGCCGTCGCAATTGTTACATGCACAACCGGTGTTGCCCCCTTGGCTGCAAGGCCCGGCGCAATGGCGCCATCCATTGCCGCAAGCCTCTGTCAGTTCACCGTTTGGCAAGATCAGTGCCCTGCGCGATTTTAAAGCGCATCGGGGGATTGATTTGGTCGCACCACGTGGCAGTGCCATTTTGGCCATCGCTGCCGGCCGCGTGTTGGTGGCGGATGCAAACACCCTGAAGCCAAGCTTAGGCTTAACCGTGGTGATTGCCCATCACGGTGGATATCAGAGTTTATTTGCGCATATGGACCGGATTGATGTGCAGGTCGGTGACTGGGTCGACGCCGGCCAAATCATTGGCACCTTAGGCAATAGTGGCCGCACCACAGGCCCACATTTGCATATGGAGCTGGCGCATGGCAATCGCCATATCGATC
>Ga0209812_10000748_pt1 | contig 26870 bp, 16 predicted proteins | sample JI71714BDNA_FD_187502 | JGI IMG/M metagenome (GOLD analysis project Ga0209812, IMG submission 187502) | Wastewater effluent complex algal communities from Wisconsin, to seasonally profile nutrient transformation and Carbon sequestration -... | ecosystem: Engineered > WWTP > Effluent > Algae...
GCAAGCTTGAATTCGTGGGCGTCGCGGCCCATCACCGGGGTGCGGCGCACCTCGGTCCAGTACATCCAGATCAGGCTCACCCAGACCACGCCGTACATCAGCATGAAGGCGCTGGAGCGGATGCCGGTGAGGTCCATCAGCGCGCCGAAGAGGATGGGCAGGATGAAGCCGCCCAGGCCACCGGCCAGGCCCACGATGCCGCTGACGGCGCCGATGTTGTTCGGGTACTCGTCGCCGATGTACTTGAAGACGCTGGCCTTGCCGAAGGCCCAGGCCACGCCCAGCACCGCCATCAGCACGGTGAACCAGACGACGTTCAGGCCGATCTCGAAGGTCTTCGGGCCGTTGACGGTGAGCACCGTGAACTGCGTCTGCGGGTAGCTCAGCAGGAACAGGCAGATCCAGCTCACCCACATCACCCACCAGGTGACCTTGTGCGCGCCGTACTTGTCGGACAGCACGCCGCCGATGGCGCGCAGCACGCCGCCGGGCAGGCTGAAGCACGCGGCCAGCAGCGCCGCGGTGGTGATGGACAGGCCGAACTCGCCGACGTAGTACTGCACCATCCACAGCGCCAGCGCCACGTAGCCGCCGAAGACGATGCTGTAGTACTGGCAGTACTTGAGCACCGCGGGGTCCTTGAGCAGCTTGAGCTGATCCGACAGCTTGGTGTCGCTGGGCACCACGTGCTTAGGGTCGTGGTGGCTGAAGAGCCAGAACACGACGACGGTGAGGGCCATGATCGCGGCGTACACCTGCGGCACGGCGGCCCAGCCTAGCGCGGCGATGATGGCCGGCGCGACGAACTTGTTGACGGCGCTGCCCGAGTTGCCGGCGCCGTACACGCCCATCGCCATGCCCTTCTTTTCCTTCGGGAACCAGCGCGCGACGTAGGGCGTGCCGACGCTGAAGGAGCCGCCGGCCAGGCCGACAAACAGGCCGATCACCAGGAAGTGCCAGTACGCCGTGGCGTAGGACATGAGGAAGATCGGCGGCACGGTGATGGCCATCAGCACCGTCATCACGATGCGGCCGCCGTAGCGGTCGGTCCAGATGCCCAGCGGCACGCGGATCAGCGAGCCCGTGAGCACCGGCGTGGCCGTGAGCAGGCCGAACTCAGTGGCGTTCAGGCCCAGCTGCTTCTTCAGTGGGATGCCGATGACGCCGAACATCATCCACACCATGAAGCACACGGTGAAGGCCAGGGTGCTGACGATGAGCACGCTCCAGGCCTTGGAAGAAGTGGTGGCGCTGCTGCTCCGCGAGGGGACGTTGGGCGAGGGTGAGGTGGTGACGGCGGCCATGACGGGCTCCGGGCTGGAATGCCGTCACTGTCAGCCTCGCGCGCCCGGCCCACCATCCGCCAGCGGCACTGGCGGGCTGCGGCAGAAGGTGTAGTCGGGGTCGGCTGCGCTAGTTCTGAAGAACTAGAAGGGAGCCGCGGGCGGCAGTCTGTTGAGGTGGATCAAGACGCCGGGATGGGCGATCGAGTTCAGGGCTCTGCGTCAAGCGTTGCAGAAGGGAAGCGCTGATGTCTCTCAGTCTGCCGGGCAACGCGCACGCGCTAACCTGTACCAACGGCATTTCGGTCCGCTGTGCTGTTTCCGGTCGCGCTGGTCAGCTACGCGGAAGTGCAACACTGACTAGACCTACGCCCGCTGAAGACTGGTTGCCGACCTTCTCGCCAGGTTTGCCAGGGACCCCTTCCGGCTCAAGCGGACACTCCGCATCAGCCCGCCCATGGCCACCCAGCCGAGTAGTGAGCGTTCCGACGGGAGCTTCAGCCTGGAACGTATCGGCTTCAGCGCTGCAGTGCACGCGTCAGGCGTCCGGCCTCTCTGCTGCCTGGAGCCACTCGCCAAGCATCGATGTCGGCAGGGACAGGAACAAGTCTTGCAGGGCGACGACCCTCAGAAGCATTCTCCCATTGTCCGACGCCTCGCGTTCTTCTGCCTCCCTGAACAGAGACGTGAGCAGGGCACCAAGCGGCTTCGGGTCGTAGAACGGTGTCGCATCCCGGACCTTACAGATGCCGGCAATGATCTCCGCGATCTCGAGCGCATGGTCCGGGTCAATCCCGGCGAAGCGGCTGAGCCACTCGTCAATCCCGGGCGGAAGATTTACCCCGGCCTCCGGACCAGCGCCGCCGTTTAGGTATACAGAGCGGAACAAGCCCAACGGAATACGCGGTACGGGAGACTGTTCCCGGAACAGTACGCTCATACGTTGAAGCAGCGGCGCGTGGGCGACGGCGTGGGAGGCAGCGGCAGTCATGCCGGCGAAGCATTCGGACGCATGGGTGGCGTTGCCTGCATTGGCGACCCACACCGAGATTGCGCCATCCCACGCGGATGCCTCGGCACGCTGCGCCAGCTTCTCAAGCAGGACATGCGAACCGAGCTGCCCCTCAAGCACAGCAAGCGCAGACAGGCGCGCCCAGACCTTCAGTGCGGCCGGTAGGTTGGAGCGCTCCATCCTGTCGATGTACGGCTTCGCCCTCGCGAAGAGCTTGCCCGTCGCGTAGTACAACGTTTGAGCTGCGTACTTCCAAACCCGCTCATCGTCCGCAGAGAACGCCGCGTCGAACAGCTCCCAGCCCAACTCGCTCTTCGTCTGCATATAGGCCAGCGCCCGAGCGACTACCGCGCGCACTGCAGGATGGCAGTCCTGCGCCAAACGCCGGAGCGTTGGCGCCAGAAGGACCGGCAGTTCCCGACCCTCCTCAACAAGGCGATTTGCCAGCGAGAGGAACCCATCCGCTAGTTCGCCACGCGAACTGTTAATGGCCGTAAAGATCAGGTCATCGTCCTGCCGCTCGCCGCAAGGCGGGTCTTCCGCCCTGATGTGCGCCGGTGCGAGGAACGCCACGCGTGCCACGTGGTCGTCGCTAGAAGCCACCAATGCGCAGCCGGATAGCGCCGTTGCGCCCTCCCGTGTTCCGGCCCAGAAGGCCGGGTGCCGCTCCAGTTCCACCAGCAGCAACTCAAGAATATCCGAGCGGTCGACATCTTCCTTGGCCCGCCACGCCGAGTTCTGGACGTTGCCGTACCGATACCGCAGGTAGTGCGCTGCCCCATCGAACGCCGCACGTTTTGACTGGTTGGGGAGGTCATGCCAACGCTGCGCAAGCAGGTTGAGAAAGCGACGTGGCGCCTCACTTGCGATCGAGTGCAGCAGTCGATTGACCGAAGCGAAGCCGCCAACGAGTTCGTGGCTGGGACGGGGCCAATCCCCAAGGTTCTTGCTGCTGTCCAGCAAGGCAACCAGTGCATCGTCGCTGATTCCCGTCAGCTGGTCTGCGTCAAACGGAGCCCCCACCATACCGCTCAAGGAGTAGATGTGCGGCCTGTCGTCGGGTGGCGGCAACTCGGCCGCCATGCGTGCAATAGTTGACGTCACGATTGGCGAGCGCAGCATCACTGGTATCCGGGTGAGCAGCTCATACCGCTCGGCCTCAACCCAGGGCTTGGATCGGTCCTCGTACTCGCTGAGCCGCCGGAGAATATGCGCTTCGGCAAGTTCGATCGCATCCCCGAGAAACGGGGCTACCGCCGAGATCAATCGACCCAGCTCGTAGCGATCCGTCAGTTGCAGGCGTCGGTCATCGGCGAAGAACTGCTTGGCCGCGTCGGCGTTGCGCTCCGGGCAGTCGGTCATTGCCAGAACACCGATGTAGCGCAGGGCGCCGCTATCGGCTAGGCAGATCCTGAGTGCGTTGGCGCTCCACCAGCCATCGTGAGCCTTCGCGCGCTGAAGGATGGCGGCCTCTATCGACCCCACCAGCCTTTGCAATGGCGACACATGCCGCAACGCATGACTTGAGTGCGTTACCGAGTAGCTCGTCTCTTCGCGCAGTTCATTGTTTGGCCCTTCTGCCACGTCGCGAGGGGGAGAGTATGGGCCGAGCGCTAGGGTCCTACTCCAGGACTCTAGGGCCGAAACTGCGAGGTCCAGCAGAGCATCGGAGTCGGCGAAGCGCTGGAGCAAGTCCTTGTCACGCTTGAAACTCGACTCATCGCAGTTCAGCTTCTCCTCGATCTCACTGTCCCTGCTCGGATTCGTCGGTACGTCTCCGGCGATGGATTGCCAGACGAGGGCGTCACCTCGAGCATCGTGGCGTGCCCACTGCAAGAGGAAGTCGCCGAGGCAGTCGTGCTTCCCAGACGGCAGCCTCAGCAGGCTCTCCAGGAGTGCCTGAGCATCAACCTTCTCAAGATGCTTGAAACCACGGACCACGAAGCTGAACTGGCCTCGAAGGTTTAATTCCTTCGCCACGTGAGATGCCGCAAGCCGCGTCCAGAACGCAAAGACGCCTACGGGATCGTCATTGGCCCACGCCTGCAGCTTTCGGAAGTGGATTCCAAGCCACTTGGTCTCGCCATCTGCATCCAACATGGGCACCAGGTGGCGCATCCAGAAGTGGTGCCAGGCCAGCTCGTGGCCGCGGTCGTAGACCGATACGAAGTGTTCCGGATGTTTGCGGAACAGGTGCCGTACAAGACCCCAATCGCGATCATCAGGTTCGCAGGCGGCGTACGACTCGGCGATCAGCCGCTTGATGTGGAACGCCACGTCGCTGTCAAAGACTGATCGAACCTGCGCGCCAAAACTCGAACGGTTGCTCGATCGGAGATGCGCGAAGAATGCCCGGATTGCCGGCCTGATGAAGGGCACGGGCTGCAGCGACTGGATGAACTCGAGCAAGCTCAGCCCACGGCGGACGCCATCGCGAACCGCAAGCGCATCGAGCAGCGTTTGGTGTCCGAAGCCGACGTCGCCGCGACCGCTCTCGAAAAGCACGTTGGCACTGCACAGGCGGCGCAGCAGATCATCGCTGGCCTGTACCCTACTGCGCCGCAGTTGATGACGGCGCTGAGTCAGCATCTCGGTTGCCATCGTCTCTATGGCAACCATCGCCGGTGACCCCAGGTTCGAGTCCCCGGCAATCACGACGTCCAGATAGAGGTCGGTCAGTTCCTGCGCGCTGGAGAGGCTCTTTCGCTCGAACCTGGTTGCGACATCCGCAAAGAGCGCCAGGTTGCGGGGGTTACCGAGCAGTCCCCGCGTCGACGCATCAAGGGCGGCCGTGTCGACGCCGAGCCCGCTCAGTAGCGGCTCGACAACATCGAGCCAATTCAGCAGGCCGATCTCGACCGTTCGGTCCCAGCGCCGACCTGCCAAGTTCCAGTTGTACTGCAGGTCGAAGCTGCGGCAGGCCACGACGACGCAGGCATCAGGAATAGTCCTCAAGCGATCAATGAGGTTCAAGAAAAAGGTCAGGCACTGCGTCTCGCGGTTCAGCGAGAGCACGTCCAGTGAGTCGATGATTACGACGACGCGTTTCCATTGGGACATTGCCGACACCAGCGCAGGTATGTCGGGATCCAGGCCCAGAGCCACGCGGCCCTCGTGGTCGGTGGCGTCGGCGTAGTCGCGCGCCTGCAGGAAGAGCGTGGCGACGTCGGTGCGCGCTTCCAGTTCCTCCGCGAGTTGCAGCAGCACGCAGGTCTTGCCAGCCCCCGGCCCGTCTGTCAGCAGGACGCTCCCACCGGCGTCGATTGCATTCCTCAGGTCCGCCACCGCAGTGCGCTCGAACCGCTTGCCGGCGATCTCGCGCCGCCACTGGCGCCCGATGCCCGACATTCCCTTCAGCTTTCCCTCTACGTCAGCCTTGGCGCGCGGGGGGGCAATGGCACACCCCTTGTCCTGGAGAATCTGGAGCAACTCGCTTCGTGTGATGCGATGCGTCTCGGCGACCAGGGATGGATCGGCCGTGCGTGCGCCCAGCCCGTCTAGCACGGTCCAAAGCGCGCTATAGGCATCGTCCGCACGGGTAACCTGCTGACCAAGGTCCAGCTTCAGATGGGCTTCGAGTTCACCAAGCCCGCGGGTCAGGTTGAACTCGATCCTCCGCAGCAGCGCGTGAACGTCGTGCGTGCCCTTTGCAAGAGCATCCTTCCATACGGCTTCCAGTTTGGTCAACTCGGCTGAAAGCGCGTTTGGGAAGTCGCTCCGAAAGGCCGCCAGATCCGGCGTCAGAAGCGCCCGCTCAACCAGGCGTCCGAGATCGCCGAAGTCTGCTCGCGAGTAGAACCGCACTTCCACGTTTGGCTCAGCCATCAGGTGCTCAGCTGCCTTCTTGAGGTCCTCCTCGAGCTCGGCCACCTTCCAAGCGGTGAATCCAGGCTGGTTCTTCTTGCATTGACAGCAGGTCTCTTGGCCAGAGGCCCAGCCAAGAATGACGTCGTCGACTGGCGCCGGCATGCCTCCCGAAATGACTCGGGTCGAGTCGAGTTCCATCCAGACAAGGGTGGGATCCTTGATCATTCGGATCGCACAGTCCATGGCGACGCAGACTTGGTAGATGTCGCCACGACTGGAGCGTGTGCCCGCAAGGCTCATGCGTTTTCCCCTTGAGGATGTAGTTTGCTGTTCGTGTTGTAGCTGACGGCCGCCCCGTCCAGCCTAGTCCGTTGTTCTTCGCTACGGTGAAACTTGTTGAGTCGGTGACTCCACCCGCGGCTCGCTGCTTCGCAGTAGGGCGAATCCTCCAAATTGTGGCCGTGGCGCGGTTTAGCTCGCGCCGGCCAACGCCTTCCGCCCGGAGCCATGTCCCGGCCGCGTTTTTCCCGCAGGGCAAGGCATTGCGATCGGAGAATCGCAGTCACAAGCAGGTAGTCCCGCCTTCCTGGCGTAGGCGTTTGAGGGCCTCTTCGCGCAACAGCACCACGCCGCGCTCATCCCCTGTCGCCTAATCAAGGAGTATCAGTCCGACCGAGCTGCGCAAAGATTCCCTAGAGTTCAGCAAGACCTGCTGATCGGGCGCCCTTGCGAGCCAGTTGACAGGCACGTACGCGCGCACAGCCTATCCGACGCCGAAATCTAGTTCAATTGCCGCTGCTTCTGGACAACCCGGGAGCGCCCGGTGACAGGCACACAGCCGACGCTAGCGTTGCGGGGGCGAGCGACTGCAAACGCTGCATAGCAGGTCACCACCGCCACTCCGACCGAGGGCTGTGAGCTAGGCTGGAAGTGACTACCTTGGGCGCCACACATCGACTTCGTCAGCTCGGATGCTTGCCACCTCGTTGTCGATCGCTGCGCCACATGGCCACGCCACAGTCCCGTGCCGGAGGTGTGCGGCCGCGAACTCACCCGCCTCACAGACCGCGGCCAGAGGACCCGTCAGGCGATCTGGGTCGAACTCAACACGGAGCCTGCGTCCGTCCTCGAAAGCCACTTCCAGCTGGAGATGCCCGAGGACACTGAAGCTCACGATTCTTGATGCCAAGTAGGTGGCCCTGCTGTGCCGTCGACGGCACACACTATCCGGCAAGGCGCGGCGTCAGATCAAGATCCGCTCCACCTCGTCCAAGCTCATCTGGTCCCTGCGTCGGTCATACAGCCCGGTTGTCCGGGCCGACTCGTGGTTTGCCATCTGCTGCGCCACCTCCAGACGTCCTCCGTTTCGAAGGTACTCAGTGATTCCGGTGGCCCGGAAGCTGTGGCACCCGATACGGGTACGTATGCCAGCCGCTGCTGCCCGTCTCCCAACCATCCTGAAGACGTCGCCCTGCGCCATCGGATTGGCAGACAACTCACCCGTCCGTCCTGCCGCGGATCTGAACAGGTAGGTCTTCCCGCCAACCAACGAGGCGCCGTCGATATACGCGCGCAGCCAAGCATCGAGGTTGCGATGACACGGCATCTCGTGTTCCTTGCCGCCCTTCTCATGCAGGCGCACCCAGGTCCTGCGGGCCTGGACGTAGACATCCTCCAGGCGCATCTGCGTCGCCGCGCCGACGCGCGCGAAGGTGTAGACCATCAACCCGATTAGGGCGCGATCGCGCAGTCCGATCACAGTAGTAGTGTCGATGGCGTCGATCAGCGCCCTCACCTCCTGGGCAGACAGCACCGGTGTCTTGCCCTTCTTGACCGAGTGCCGAGGTCCGCGAACTGCACTAGCCGGATTCATTGGCAGGACCTGCCCGATCACGAGCCAGTCGAACAGCATGCGCAGCGCAGCCAGGCGCTGCTTCACGGTGGGCGCTGCCAACGTCAGGCTCTCGATGTAAGCCGCCACGTGCACGGGCTGGACACGGCGGATGTCATTTAGGCCCCAGCTCGAACACCAGGTCGCGAACTCGGACGCAGCCCTCGCATAGGCCTTGCGGGTGTTCGGATTGCGGATGTTGACAGCAAAGAACTCGAACGCGCGCCTTGCAGCTGCGGCGTCAGGCGCATAGAGCGCGGGCACGGCACTGGAGGCGTCGGTGCCACTGAACGCGCCCGGCGGGGTGGTGACGATGACCGCCCTAGACATCGACAGACCAGACCTGCACGCCACTGCGCTCAAGAAATGGTTGCCGGGCCGTGCCGGGGAACAGGGGCGAGGCGAAGAAGACGTACCGGTGGGCCTCGGTGCGGTTGGCCAGCTTGAGCAGATCCTTGGCGAGCTTGCGGTTGTTCTTCGGGTCGACCGCGGCGAAGGTTTCGGCACCGACCAGCCCATCGACCTGGCTCATCACGTCCAGTGGCTGAGCAGCATGGGCGCCGGGCGCGATGGTGAAGCCACCCGCATCCGGGTGGAGTCCGAACAGAACCCGAACTGCCGACAGCGCAGCCAGGTAGGTCCAGACCTGGTTCACCTGTTCGATGGCATTCAGCGCGTGGCCATCCAGCGGGTGGCAGCCGACTTGGTCGAACTTCAGCGCCCGCAGAAGGCCGATGCCGTCACCGTCGAACGAAGCGATCCATGCCTGCAGCTTCGCGGCCGACGCCCTCACCTGCCCGGCCAGCTCGTCGGCTTCGGCAACGCTGCGGACGAGGAGTACTCCGGCGGTCATTCATGAATGATAACGTCCTTTATCAAACATGTTAGCGCGGAGCGTTGATCTGGGAGCCGGAGCATCAAGGAAGGAGACACTTACAACGGTATGGCATACCAATGAAAGTGGCCTATACTGCCAACACGACGAACCCGAGCCCAACTCATGCAACCCACCCGACACATCAAGCAGCGCATGTCCCAACGTGGCTTCAACCAGGACATGGTGAACCTGGTCCTCACGCACGGCGCGATCGAGGGCGACAAGTGCGTCGTCGGCCACAAGGAGGCGCTCCAGCGCCTCCGGGAACTGGACAGCGAGCGCCGCGTGCTCACCAAGATCCTCGACAAAGGTGGTGTGGCGGTGGTCGCCGACGGCGATGCGCTCATCACCGTCTACAACCGCGACAGCAAGAACAGCTGGCAGTGAAGGCGGCACCGTGAACGAGCAAACCCTCTACCGTCTCCGCGACATCCTGCAGAGCACCGCGCTGGCCTCCGAGGAGGCGGGCTTGTTGATCCTGCTGCTGCTGGTGTGGGCCCGTCATGCTTCACCGGGCCTGGAGATCTCTCCTCAGCAACTGGTCAAGGAACTGGAGGGCCTGGCAGACAGTCACCCTGTGCTGGCCTACACGTTCACCGGACGCGGGCTGCTGCGGCATGTGACTCCGGCCACCCTCGCGCTCGCCGTTGAAGTGATTGAAGCCGGCAGGTCCGAGAAGACAGATGCAGACCAAGTGCTTGCGGATCTGCCCCACCTGCTGGGTCTGACCTTCACGTGTGACCCCAGCCTGCCCTCCCTGCTCGCTGCGTTGGCCGACGCCCAGCCGGGTGAGCTGGTCTATCTGCCCTGGGACGAGACGGGGCAGCTTGGCGCTGTGTTCGCTGCTGGTGGTGCTGACGTGGTGGCTGAGGTGCCCTCGCAGCCGGTGATCGCCACCCTGATCAGCATGCTTCACCGCAAGCAGTGGCGCATCGAGCAAGTCAACCCGATCACTGATCGCGGTACGCGCGAGCCCCCTGCCCCCCCCTACGGCATCGCCGCAGCCATCCCGCCCTTGGGCCAACGCATCGACACGCAGTGGCTCGACCGTGCCTTTCCTGGTCGCTTCCCTGAGCGCACAAGCTCCGGAACCGTCCTCGCTGTGCGGCAGCTGCTGGCCGTCACCCGCACTCGCATCGTCGTCGCGGTGCCGAACGGCTTACTCTTCAGCAGCGGCGCTGAGAACAACCTGCGCGAAGACCTGCTGAGGCGCGGCCTACTGCGCGCGGTGATCGCTCTGCCAGGGGGTCTGCTGAGCGGTACGTCACTGGCGTTGACGGTGATGGTCATTGACCAGGCCGGCGGCATCGATGCGGTTCGGTTCGTCAACGCCGATACCCAACGCTTCAAGAAAGTGGTCTCGCGGACGCGCAGCGCCCTCACCGATCCTCACGGCCTGGCCAGCCTTTGCCTGTCCGAGACCGAAGATCCGGATGTCGTGTCGGTGAGCGCGCAAGACCTGCTGAAGAACGGCGCGCAACTGCAGGTGAACCGGTACGTGCTGCCCCAAGCCATCGCCCGCGCGCAGGCCACCCTTGCCACGGTCAAGACGGTGAAGCTCGAAGAGCTCGTCGAGTTCCTGCGGGCGCCACCGATCACAGGCGAGGCCGAGTCCGAGAACGGAGACGAAATGTCGACGGTCGTGCGCGAGGTCGGGGCCACTGATCTACCCAAGTTCGGCTATGTCACCACGCCTGGTCGTCGCGTGCTGGTTGGACCCAACGCTGTTGATGCCCAGGCGCTGCGCCGCGGCGACATCGTCCTGGTTGTGAAGGGCAGCGTCGGCAAGGTGGGCATCGTGTCGGCCCACGTCGATGCAGACGACGCAAACCTGTGGATCGCCAGCCAGTCCGCCATCGTGCTGCGGGTACGGGACCCCTCCCGCATAGACCCGCGTGCTCTGTTCATGCAGCTGCGTTCTCCGCTCGGGCAGCAACTCCTGAAGGGCATCGTCTCCGGCGCCACGATCCCGCTGATCCAGCTGAAGGAGTTGCGCAAGCTGCCCGTCATCGCGCAAGACCTGCCGACGCAGCAGCGCGCCGCGAGAGCCCTGGAAGTAGAGGCTGACCTCGAACGCCAGATCACCGAGCTGCGCGAACAGCAAGCCTTCCAAACAGCCAGCCTCTGGCAACTGGTCTGACCCGCCTGGCTCAGCCACACGACAGAACACCAAACACCCATCCATGAACCAACAAGCCCTCTCTTCCCTCATCTGGTCCGTCGCGGACCTCCTGCGCGGCGACTTCAAGCAGAGCGAGTACGGTCGGGTGATCCTGCCGTTCACCGTGCTCCGGCGGCTGGACTGCGTGCTCGCCCCCACCAAGGCCGAGGTGCTCAAGGAGTACGCTGCCAAGCTGGCTGCGGGCATCGCCTTCGAGCCCTTCGTCAAGCGCAAGGCGGGCCTGGACTTCTACAACGTCTCGTCGCTCGACATGGGCAAGCTCATGGGCGACCAGGACAACGTCCGCGCCAACCTGGACAGCTACATCCAGGGCTTCGCGCCCGACGTGCGTTCGATCTTCGAGCATTTTGACTTCGCGGCCACGGTCGAGCGGCTGCACAAGGCCAAGCTGCTGTACTTGGTGACCGAGAAGTTCGCCGGCTTCAACCTGCACCCCAGCTCGGTGGACAACATGCAGATGGGCCTGGTCTTCGAGGAGCTGATCCGCAAGTTCGCCGAGATCTCCAACGAGACGGCCGGCGAACACTTCACCCCGCGCGAGGTGATCCGCCTGATGGTGAACCTGCTGTTCATCGAGGACAGCGACGCCCTGACCAAGCCGGGCGTGGTGCGCACGATGTACGACCCGACCGCCGGCACCGGCGGCATGTTGTCGGTGGCGGGCGAGTACCTGGCTGAGCTGAACCCCAAGGCCCGGCTGACGCTCTTCGGCCAGGAACTGAACCCTGAGTCGCATGCGATCTGCAAGGCCGACATGCTGATCCGCGGCCAGGACATCAGCAACATCATCCTCGGCAACACGCTCAGTGACGATGGTCTGCTGGGCAAGCTGTTCGACTACATGCTGTCCAACCCGCCCTTCGGCGTGGAGTGGAAGAAGATCGAGAAGGCCATCCGCGACGAGCACGAGAAGCAGGGCTTCAACGGCCGCTTCGGGCCCGGCCTGCCCCGCGTGTCTGACGGCTCGCTGCTGTTCCTGCTGCACCTGCTCAGCAAGATGCGCCCGGCCGTACAAGGCGGCAGCCGCGTGGGCATCGTCCTCAACGGCTCCCCGCTGTTCACCGGCGGCGCGGGCTCGGGCGAATCCGAGATCAGGCGCTACGTCCTGGAGAACGACCTGGTCGAGGCCATCGTCGCGCTGCCCATGGACATGTTTTACAACACCGGCATCAGCACCTACATCTGGATTCTGAGCAACCGCAAGCCCGAGGACCGCAAGGGCTACGTGCAGCTCATCGACGCCTCCAGCTTCTGGCAAAAGATGCGCAAGACGCTGGGCTCCAAGCGCAAGGAGATGAGCGACGAGCACATCGCGCAGGTCACCAAGATGTTCGGCGACTTCGTCGAGGCCAGCCTGGTGACGGTGCTGGGCGCAGACGGCAAGGAAGTGAGCCGACAGGTGCTGATGGACGGCGAGACGCTGCCCAGCGCACCGGCCGGCGGCAAGGTGAAGGTGGTGCCGGTCTCGCGCATCTTCCGCAACGAGGACTTCGGCTACCGCACCATCACCGTGGAGCGGCCCCTGCGCATGCGGTACCGCGTGACCACCAGCGTGGTGGAGATGCTGGCACGGTCTGCCCAGGACCTCATGCACAACCTGGTTGGCGACCCCGGCAACAAGGCAGCCCTCGCGATGCTGTTGCGCGACGAAGACCGTTCGTGGTCAGGCGCCGATGAGTTCCTGGCAGCCATCGAGGCCCAGAACAAGAAGCTCAAGCAGCCGCTGAAGAAGGCCGACTTCAAGATCTTCCTCAACGCCTGCGGCGAGCGCGACGAGACGGCGGGCCTGGCCAAAGACATCAAGGGCAGCGTGCTGCCCGATAGCAGCCTGCGCGACACCGAGAACGTGCCGCTGTCAGAAGGCGTAGATACGTATTTCAAGCGCGAGGTGCTGCCCCACGCGCCGGACGCCTGGATCGACCACGAGAAGACCAAGGTCGGCTACGAGATTCCGTTCAACCGGCACTTCTACGTCTTCGAGCCGCCGCGCGAACTGGCCGAGATCGACATCGACCTGAAGAAGGTCACCGATCGCATCAAGGCCATGATCGAGGGGCTGTCGGCATGAGCTTTCCGAGATACCCGGCACACAAAGCCTCGGGGGTGGAATGGATCGGCGAGGTGCCCAGCGGATGGGCCGTCCAGCCGTTGCGGCGGCACGCACGCCTGCTCACCGAGAAGACCGACCGGCGCGATCATCCGGTTGCCTTGGAAAACATCGAGAGCTGGACGGGTCGGTTTCTGCCGACCGATACAGAGTTCCAGGGCGATGGTGTGGCGTTCGAGCGTGGAGACATCCTCTTTGGGAAGCTGCGCCCCTACTTGGCGAAGACCCTGGTGGCCACGGCTTCAGGCGAGGCCGTTGGGGATTTCCTGGTGATGCGGCCAACCGAAGCTGCGAACTCGCGGTTCCTGGCCTACTTGCTGCGGAGCAGCGAGGTCATCTCGATCATCGATGGATCGACCTTCGGTTCCAAGATGCCTCGCGCAAGCTGGGACTTCGTCGGCGCGATGCCTACTCCGCTGCCGTCGCCCCAAGAGCAGCAAGCCATCGTCAGCTTCCTCGATCGAGAAACCATCAAGATCGATGCGCTGGTGGAAGAGCAGCGGCGCCTGATTGATCTGCTTGAAGAGAAGCGCCAGACGGTGGTCTCGCAGACCGTCACGAAGGGGCTGGACCTCGCTGTGCCGATGAAGCAGTCTGGCGTGGATTGGTTGGGGCAAGTGCCTGCGCATTGGGGCATCTCACGACTGCGGTACGTGACTCGTCCTGGCGCAAGCATCACCTACGGCATCGTTCAGGCTGGCCCGCACATCGAGGACGGGATTCCTTACATCAAGACGAGCGACATGTCAGGCCAGGCGCTCCCTCTCGAAGGCTATGCAAGGACAACAGCTGAGATCGACGCTTCCTACGCGCGGTCGAAGGTGGCGGCCGGCGACCTCGTCATCGCAATCCGAGCATCGGTGGGTAAGTGCCTGCCGGTGCCCGCGCAACTTGATGGTGCGAACCTCACGCAGGGAACGGCAAGGATTGCCCCGGGAGATCTTGTCGATGCTGAATTTCTTCTGGCGTACATCAACGCCCAGCCTGTACAGACCTATCTGAACTCGGTTTCCAAGGGTGCAACCTTCAAAGAAATCACCATTGATACGTTGCGCAAGACCCCAGTGCTGCTTCCGCCCCTTGCCGAGCAGCGAGCCATCGGATCCCAGGTCCGGGCACTGACCGAGCAGTTCCAAGAGTTGATTGACGGCGCTGAGGCAGCTGAGGCACTGCTGCTGGAGCGCCGCTCCGCCCTTATTTCCGCCGCCGTCACCGGCAAGATCGACGTCCGCAGCCTGTCGCCGCAACCCGAGGCCGTAGCCGCATGAGCATCCACAAGGAAGTCCACCTGGAAGATGAGATCTGCGCCGACCTGAAGGCGGCGGGCTGGCTCTACGACGCCGCCGATGTTGGCCGCTACGACCGCCTGCAGGCGCTGTTCGTTGATGACGCCGTGGCCTGGATCCAGGCCAGCCAGCCCAAGGCCTGGGAAGCGATCGAGAAGAGCCACGGTGCTGCCGCGGCCACGGTGGTGGCCGAGCGCCTGCGCAAGGCGCTGGACAGCCAGGGCACGCTGGCGGTGCTGCGGCAGGGGTTCGAGATGGTGGGCCTGAAGCACGCGGTGGCCATGTGCCAGTTCAAGCCGGCACTTGCGATGAACGCCGACCTGCAGGCCAAGTACGCCGCCAACCGGCTGCGGGTGGTGAGCCAGGTGCACTACTCCGTCCATCATGAAAACAGCATCGACCTGGTGTTGTTTGTGAACGGCATCCCGGTGGCCACGGCCGAGCTGAAGAGCCACTACACGCAGGGCGTGCAGGACGCCGTCTACCAGTACAAGACCGACCGCGAACCGTTCTTCAAGCCCAAGAATGTGGCCGAGCCGCTGCTGGCCTTCCCTGGCGGAGCGCTGGTGCACTTCGCGGTGAGCAACGCGGCGGCCGAGATGACGACCCGGTTGGCCGGTCTGGACACCACCTTCCTGCCCTTCAACCAGGGCAACGCCGGCGGGGCGGGCAACCCGCCGAACCCGGCCGGCATCGCCACCGACTACCTGTGGAAAGAGGTCTGGCAGCGAGACAGCTTCCTGCAGATCCTCGGGCGCTACCTGGTGCCGGTGAAGAACGCCAAGAAGCAGCTGGTCGGCTGGATCTTCCCGCGGTACCACCAGCTCACCGTTACGCGCAAGCTGGTGGCTGCCGTCACGCTGGAGGGCCCCGGCAACAAGTACCTGGTGCAGCACTCGGCCGGCTCTGGCAAGACCAACTCGATCGCCTGGACCGCGCACTTCCTGGCCGACCTGCACCGTCCTGACGACAACGGCGAGGACCAGAAGGTCTTCGACACCGTGATCGTGATCTCCGACCGCACGGTGCTGGACGACCAGCTGCAGGAGGCGATCATGTCCTTCGAGCGCACGCAGGGCGTGGTGGCGGTCATCACCGGCGAAGGCGCAAGCAAGAGCAAGGAACTGGCAGAGGCGCTGTCGGCCGGCAAGAAGATCGTGGTGTGCACGGTTCAGACCTTCCCGTTCGCGCTGGAGGAGGTGCGCAAGCTCGCGGCCACCAAGAGCAAGCGGTTCGCGGTGATCGTCGACGAGGCGCACTCGTCACAGTCGAACGAGACGGCTGCCAAGCTCAAGATGGTTCTCAGCGCCGCTGAGATGGCCGAGCTGATCGATGGCGGTGGCGTGAGCGCCGAGGACATCCTGGCCGCGCAGATGGCGGCCAAGGCTGGTGACGACGAGAAAGCTGGCATCACCTACGTGGCCTTCACCGCCACGCCCAAGGACAAGACGCTGCAGCTCTTCGGCACGCGCCCGGACCCCACGCGCAAGCCGGCGCCGGACAACATCCCGGCGCCCTTCCACGTCTACTCGATGCGACAGGCCATCGAGGAAGGCTTCATCCTGGACGTGCTGAAGACCTACACCTCGTACAAGGTGGCCTTCTCGCTGGCCCACCACGGCAAGCACGGGGTCAAGGTCATCGAGTCCAAGGAGGTCGACCAGTCCGAGGCCATGAAGGGCATCATGGGTTGGGTGCGGCTGCACGAGTACAACATCGCACAGCGGGTGCAGGTGGTAGTGGAGCACTACCGCAAGCACGTGGCCGGGCTGCTGGGTGGCCAGGCCAAGGCCATGGTGGTGACTGGCAGCCGCAAGGAAGCCGTGCGCTGGCAGAAGGCGACGCGCAAGTACATCGCCGACCACGGCTACAAGATCGATACGCTGGTCGCCTTCTCAGGCGAAGTCGTCGATCTGGACAGCGGGCCCGACCCGTTCACCGAGCACAGCAAGGAGCTGAACCCGAAGCTCGGCGGGCAGGACATCCGCACCGCCTTCAAGGGAACCGACTATCAGCTGCTGCTGGTGGCCAACAAGTTCCAGACTGGTTTTGACGAGCCGCTGCTCTGCGCGATGTACGTAGACAAGCGGCTGGGCGGCATCCAGGCCGTGCAGACGCTGTCGCGCCTGAACCGCTGCTACCCCGGCAAGGACCAGACCTACGTGGTCGACTTCGTCAACGACCCGGCAGACATCCTGGCGGCCTTCAAGCCGTACTACGAGACCGCTGAACTCTCGGGCGTGACGGACCCGTACATCGTCAACGAGCTCAAGGCCAAGCTCGATGGCCAGGCGCTGTACGACACCTTCGAGGTGGACCGGGTGGTGAACGTGGCGCTCAAGGGCAAGCGCGCCAAGCCGTCCGAGCTGGACGCTGCGACAACGCCTGTGGCCAGCCGGCTGCTGAAGGCCTACGCCGAGGCGAAAAAGGCCTTCGAGACCGCCGGTGGAAATGCCAACAAGGAAAAGGCAGCCAAGGACACGATGGACTCGCTCATCCTGTTCAAGAGCGACATCGCCGCGTATGTACGTATCTACGGATTCATGTCGCAGATCTTCGACTACGGCAACACCGACGTCGAGAAGCGCGCCATCTTCTTCCGGCTGCTGCACCCGCTGCTGACCTACGGCCGCGAGCGCGAGGGCGTCGACCTGTCAGCCTTGAAGCTGACGGCCTACACGATCAAGAGCATCGGCGACCCAACCTTGAACCTGGGCGCGGGCGACCAGGTCAAGATCGATCCGACCAGCGAAGGTGGCTCCGGCGAGGTTCAGGACAAGGCCAAGATCGCGCTGGCCGAGCTGATTGCCAAGGTGAACGACCTGTTCGAGGGCGACCTGACGCCAGGTGACAAGCTGGTCTACGTCAACGACGTGATCAAGGGCAAGCTGATGGAGTCGGAGAAGCTTGCCGAGCAGGCGGCAAACAACACAAAAGAGCAGTTCGCCAACTCGCCCGACCTGGCCAAAGAGATCATGGGTGCCGTGATGGACGCGCTGGCGGCCCACACCGCCATGAGCAAGCAGGCGCTGGAGTCGGAGCAGCTGCGCGACGACATGAGAGACGTGCTGCTGGGTGCAGGCAAGCTGTGGGAAGGCCTGCGCGAGAAAGCGGCATCGGCGGGTGGCCAAGCCGCGCAGCCTTGATCAGGAGCAGGCCTCTTTTACCGGCTTTCCACAATCGGGCCGAGTGATGCAAAAGGGCCTGGGGCTTGACCCCAGGCCCTTGGCTACCGGGCGGATGCCCGGCAACCTGCGCTCAGCGCTGCTTGTTGGCCTGGGACACCAGCGACGCAGCGAGCGTGCGGGTGTCTTGGGCTGATCGCGTGCTGGACAGCGCACGGGCGGCGACATCTTCCATCTCGGCGCCCGTCTGCTTGCCGGTGCCTCGCTGAGCGAGTGCCGACGCAGCGAGACTGCGCTGAATCTGGGAGGCGTTCGGATCCTGGAGGGTCCGGGCCGCGAGGGAACCGACCCCTTGCGAGGTCTGCTTGCTGTTCTTGCTCATCTTTTCTCCGGTGAAGCAAGAAAAGCCCCGGAACCTAGAACACCACCTGATACCCGCCCTGCTGCCATCTGGCATAGTTTGGACACCTTGCTCGCGCTGGGTGGGCTTACACCTCCGGGGCACCGGTGGTCAGCCAGGCTGCCCATGGATTGCAGTCCATGGGTGGCCACTTCTACTTGGCACTCTACTGTATAGACTGCCAGTGCCACTATAGCTGTGGCTTAGCGACCGAACAAGACACTACGCGTAGTGTTTGCCGCGTCTGGCAGCAGATGCGTGTGTCGATGGTTACTGGCTCCGGCAACCTTGTTCTTGCCTTCGTAGGGCGTGCTGATCTCCACGGAGATCTCGACCCCGGTGCCGCCTGCTTGCGGCATCAGGCCGAACCAGTTCAGCCGGCGGGGGTTGGGCGTCTTGCCGGCCGGATGGTCGGCCGACCAGAACCAGTAGCGGCCATTGGTGACAACCTTGGCGTCACGCTCGGTGCCACCGGGGTAGCCGATGTTGGTCGTCGCCTTGCCCTTGAAGGACTGGCGGATGGCGGCCTCCAGCTTGCGCTGGGCACTCGCGATCTCGGCCTTGGACTCCAGCAGCGAGTACGTGTCTCTACCTGGTTGTGTTCTCTGCTTCATTCTCCGGAGAGGTCAGCGGTTTCGCGCACTGGCGGAGGCGGCTATGGCTCGCGCAGCGCCTGCTCGACCGTGGCCAGCATCAGGCACAGGGTCATGGGCTTGATGGGTGACTCGATGAAGCCGCGCGAGAGATAGAAGCGCCGGGCCTGCTCCGAGATGGCGTGCACCAGCAACGCGGTGACGCCGGCGATGCCGGCTGCCTGGATCGAGCGCCGGATGGCGTCATTGAGCAGCGCGGTGCCGATGCCCTTCTGGTGGTGGTCCTTGTGGATGGCCAGGCGGCCGAGGACGAGCACGGGGATCGGATCGGGCCGGTTGCGCTTCATGCCGGATGGCGCCTCGGCGTGGCCGATGCCGCCGGCAGCCAGGCAGTAGTAGCCGATGACGGTATCGCCCTCGCACACAACGTAGGTGCGCGACGACCCGTTGGCCTGGTTTTTGGCCGCTCGGCGTTTGAGCCAGTCGTCCAGGGCCGGCTCGCCACTGTCGAAGTCGGCGAGCTGGTGCCAGTCAGTCAGCGGTTGCGGCGCCGAGAGCATCGGCGCGGTCACTTCCCGCCTTTTCCTGCGCTCTTGCCTGCAGCTTTGCCGGTGGTAGCGGCCATGTCCCAGGGCGCGCGGGCCTTGAGGGTGCGGCGCAAGCGGTCGGTGGGTGCCGGTGGCTTGTCCAGCATGGCCTGGAAGGCCGCCAGGCCTTTGGCGTCCAGCGCAAAGTAGGTCTGGTCGAGCAGCACGTCTTCAGCCTGCCGGCAAGCGGCTTCAAGCATGAAGTCAGAGCGGCTGCGGCCCAGGCGGTCGGCGGCCTGGTCGATCAAGTCACGCTGGCCGGCCTTGGCACGAATGCTGATCGTGACGGGTTCCTGGGCCTGGGCCATGTGCGCGTCTTTCGTGTACTGCGTTCGTCGTGTCAGCATTGTATGTCACTTGTCCATACAATGCCAACCTGGAGGGTACAGGGCGTGGTGGTGGCACGAGTCGGGGTCCGTCAGAGGGCTGCAACCCGTTTCGAGGTCAACCCACGGCTAGTGACCGAGGCGACGAGTCGGCGGGCTGACCGGCAGATTCCTTCTTTGCAGTAGAGGGGGCTTCCTCGCCCTGTGAACCTCGGGCGGGTGAAGCCACGAGTTCGTGAGCAGCACCCTGGTCGGTGCGCAAGGGTGCCGCACACGGATGCAGCATGCGTACGGCGTGACGAAACATGCCGCCGCGTGCCTTGCGTGTTTCTGCCAAAGAGCTGGGCGCCCCCGGAGCGCTGATCTGTTTCATGCCGTCGTTGACTGGGTTTCCATGGCCCGCACGGTATCCGGGGCTGCCCCCGTCGTCCATCCTGTCAGGACTGTCAGGGTGCATCGCCTTCACCGACAGACGTGGCCTGAAGGTGGCGGTCGACGCTTGGCCTGGCGTGCAAGGCGGACAGCGGCTACGCTACGCTGACGCTCGACAAGCCGCGTTGGCATCAGCGAATCAGTGACGACCTTCCAGGCCCCGGGTCGCCTTACACCGGGGCTGGCGCGAAGCCGCGCACTCAACCCGCATCGCCCACCTCGCCCAGCTCGGCCGCGATGGCAAGCAGTTGCTCGGCGCTGGGCTGATCCCACCGGTCGCCGTGCGTGGCTGCGCCGTAGTGCCGCAGCATCTCCTGGCGCACCATCGGGTGCTGCCAGCCGCTGGTCGCGAGTCGCTTCAGGATGCTGGGGTGCGCCCCGCGCGCCTGCAGCGTGATCAACAGGCTGGCTTCCAGCTCCTTCTGGGCCTGCGGCGACATCGCTTCGATGGCGCCTGAAAGCCTCTCGTGCTGGCGGCGCGTCCACTCCGCCAGCCAGCGCGCGCGCCGCTTGTCCTGCATTTCACGGCTGGCCGGGCTGGCGGCGTCGGCCGTGGCAGCTGCCAGTGCCGCGGCGTCTTCATTGCGCTTGCTGGCCCGGGCGGCCTCGCCCGGCATGAGCGCGCGGAGATACCTCACGGGATCGCGCAGCGGCTCGGGGTAATTGCTGGCCAGCCGGCGCTCCAGAGAGTCCAGGCCCGCTCGAAAAGCCTCGTCGCCGTAGTCCTGTGCCATGGCCTCGGCGGCGTCGTCGCCCACGCCCAGCCGCTGCGCTCGCGTGATCAGGGCCAGATCCACCGGTTGCGGCGGCGTCGACATGGGCAGCGAGGCCTGGCGCTTGGGGCGGATGCGGAACTGGATCTCGCCCACCGCCCTACCCTGCTTGTGCTCGACCAGCTCGACCTCGATGTCCGTGATGGCGTTGATCTCCGCGACCGCGGGCTTAAGCGTGTCGCGCTTGAAGATGCGATATTCGAGCCGGGCCGACTTCTCGCTGACGGGGTTGCCGCTGAGCACGGGCACCCACCAGCGCCACTCCTGGCGCGCGGTCTGTCCGATGTCCTTGTAGCGCGTGCAGATCTCGTAAAGCGCCACAGCTGCGTGCGAGCGCAGCTGGCTTATGACCTCCAGCCTCAGTCGAGCAAACACGGTCGGCTCGAGCAGCTCCTGCTTGAGGTTGACGGCGTAGGACCACTCGACCCAGACCTGGCCGCCCTGCTTGCTCAGCGTCGCGTGTGCCAGCAGGCCGCTGACGTGCCAGGCGCTGCCCTCCCCCGTGGTCGGCGACTGCCACTCGACCGTGGTCGAGACCATGGCGCGGAGGTGCTTCTTGATGAGGGCGTAGTCGTTGCTGTCGAAGTCCAGGCCGCTGATGATCGATTCCAGCGGCGCCCGGAAGACCTCGCGCTCGAGCCCCTGCTCCTGCGCCTGGTAGAGCAGCACGTTGTAGGTCTTGCGCCCGAGCGTCGTGATGCGGGTGGACTTCGGGATGATGGCCAGCGTGTTGACGGCTTTGCGCAGCAGTTTCGTGCCGTTCCCAGGGATCGGGAACGTCGACGCAGGGCGTGGCGCCTCATGGGCCGCCGAGGTGGGACCGGTTGCATGAGTGCCGCGCTTGTTTGAAGCCACGCTCGGACTGTATGCCAAACGTGAAACACGGATTCACAGTTGGCCGTCCGCCTACCGGGCCTTGGACGTCTTGGTGTGAACCGCAGGTTCACCGTTGATCCGGCGCTCCGAAGCGGAGAGTTTTCGGGATGCTGTCTCGACCAGGACCCAGCAGTGTGAGGATCGCCCGGGCCGTGGCGACATCGACAGGGGCCAGTGCCATCACCGCACGCGGCGCAGGTACCTTTCCCGAAAACTCTCACGTCACGACGACGCAGCAGGGACCCCGAAGGCACTGAAGCGGAGAGTCTTCGGGAGGCCTGGGTCGCGCGGACACCCGGCTTGCGATGCGCTGCGGCTCCGGCTCGAGGGGATGCGCCGTAGGCGCTTGCCTCGGAGGCAGGGTTCCCCGTGTTCACTCACCTAGGTTCCCGAAAGTCCTCCGCTTCGACCTGCACCCACTCACCTGTGATCCCGAAGACTCTCCGCGCTATCCCGTATCCACTCACGCAACCACTGCCAAGTGCTTGATTTCGCTTAGAAATTCGCTCGCTAAAGGTATTGAAGGACTTCAAGGAGCCAGAATCTCTAAAAATCCAGCAGCCCGGGCCTTGAACGTCGACCGTTACCGGAAACGCGCGCTTTACGAAATTCGATGCAAGCGCACGTTCCGCGTCAAGCAGACGATAAACTCGAGGCTCCGAGGAGTGACACGATGGCCAGCCCAATCATTCAGCAAGCCAAGCCCATCAGCCTGGCCGACATCACCGCACAAGCGGAACGAGCGATGGCCATGATGGAGCAGATTCGCGCCGCCATGCTCGCGCCGACGGCACGTAAGCTGCCGCCCACCTTCACCCTGTCGCAACTGGCAGCGATGCTCGACGTCGAAAAGGGCTCGGTCTCCCACCGCATGACTCGCGGCGACCTGCCGGCGGGCCGGCTCAACGCGTCGGGCAGCCGTCGGGAGTTCACGCTGGCCGAGGTACGGGCCTGGGTGCGCGAGTACCGCAAGGACCGGCTGCGGCCGGACGGCGCCGAAGCCGTAACCATCAGCATCGGCAACTTCAAGGGCGGTGTGTCCAAGACCACCACTGCCGTCACCCTGGCGCAGGGACTGTCGTTGTTGGGGCACCGGGTGCTCGTGATCGACACCGATCCACAGGGTTCGCTGACCACCCTCTTCGGCATCCTGCCCGACACGGAGGTGGAGGAGACCGACACCATCCTGCCACTGGCGATGGGTACGGAGACGTCGATCCGTTACGCCATCCGCCCGACCTACTGGGACGGCATCGACCTGGTCGGGGCTGCGCCAGTGCTGTTTGGAGCGGAGTTCGCGCTGCCGGCACGGCAGACGCAGGAGCCGGGCTTCGAGTTCTGGCGCGTGCTGGATCTCGGGATCGACGATGTGCGGGGCGAGTACGACGTGATCGTGATCGACACGCCCCCTGCCCTGTCGTACACCACGATTAACGCATTCATGGCGTCCGACGGCGTGATCATGCCGTTGCCCCCGAACGCGCTCGACTTCGCCTCCGCCTCGCAGTTCTGGAGCCTGTTCTCCGACCTGGCCAACGAGTTGCTCACCAAGCGGGGCCTGGACAAGACCTTCGAGTTCATCCACGTGCTGTTGGCACGGGTGGACTCGGCCGACACCGCGAGCAACGTGATCCGTCAGTGGATCGGCCAGACCTACGCCGAGAAGGTGCTGCCGGTGGAGATTCCCAAGACCGCGGTCACGGGGGTGACCAGCGCCGAGTTCGGCACCGTGTACGACGTGTCACGGTACGACGGCAGTGCACGCACCTTCAAGCGCGCACGTGATGCCTACGACAGCTTTGTCGGGCACATCGAGGGTTCCATCCGGGCGGTGTGGGATCGAAGACGCCAGGTGTTGAACGGTTCAACACCCGATCGCAAGGAGCGCCAGCGATGAGCAAGAAGCTCGCAGCTAAGGCCAGCCTTATTCAGGCTCCTCCAGTCCCCGCGCCCGAGGCGGGCCCGGCGCCCGAACGCACCGAGACCGCCGATATGCGGCCCAAGACCGCGCCCGGCTCGATGGCCTTGTTCATGGCGTCGCAGTCGGCGGCCATCAAGGAGGCCGACGAGCTGCGCGAGAAGCTCAAGGCCTTCGACGGCGCGCGCCCGGTGCGCAGCCTCGACCCGCAGACCGTACGGCCTTCCAAGTGGGCCAACCGCCACGAGCATTCGTACGCCGACGCGGCCTTCGAAGCGCTGAAGGCAGACATTGCCGCCGCCGGAACCAATGTGCAGCCGATCAGCGTGCGCCAGGTCCACGAGGAGGTGTTGAACGGTTCAACGCCTGCCGGGCCGTCGTATGAACTGGTCTACGGCCATCGGCGGCACCGGGCATGCCTGGAGCTGGGGTTGCCGGTGCAGGCGTTGGTTACCGAGCTCAGCGACCAGGAGCTGTTCGAGGCCATGGAGCGCGAGAATCGCGCCCGCAAGAACCTGAGTCCCTGGGAGCAGGGGTGCATGTACCGCCGCGCGCTGGAGCAGGGCCTCTATCCGTCACTGCGCCGCCTGGCCGAAGCCGTTGGGGTGGACGTGTCGTTGGTGTCCAAGAGCGTGTCGCTGGCGCGGCTGCCCGAGGCGGTCGTGGCGGCGTTTGCATCGCCGCTGGACATCCAGTTCCGCTGGGCCCAGCCCCTGGCCGAGGCCCTCCAGAAGGATCCTGAAGGGGTGCTGGCCCGTGCCGCCGGCATCCGTAGCGCAGGGCAGAGCACTGCGGCGGCGCAGGTGTTTGCCGCGTTGACGGCGCCCGGCGCGACGGAGGTGTTGAACGGTTCAACATCGGGCCCGCGTGTGATCGAGGGTGTCGCCGGTCGCCGTGCCGTGATGAAGCGCGACAGTCGGGGCCGCTTGAGCGTGGAGTTTGGGGCCGGTTCGGTCTCGCCCGAGGCCGAGGCGGCGCTTGCCGCCTACATCGAGAAGATGCTGGGTAAGGCCCGCTAGGTGCGGACAAACGCGCCCTGCATCGCCCGGTGCTTACGCGCCTTCTCGGCGCGCACGTAGATCGAGGTTGTGGCCAGGCTCTCGTGGCCGAGGTTGGCCTGCAGCACGTCCTGCGGTACCCCGCGAGCAGCCGAGTGCGACCCGTAGGTGTGCCGCAGCCAGTGCGTCGATGCCACACGGATCCGCTCAGCAGCGCGTGGGTCCCGTACCGACATATTCGCCGCACAACGCTCGAAGCCCGTCACCAGCACCTCGTAGATGCGTGCCTGAGTGAGCGGCGCTTCCATGCTCAACTTGGCGATGAGCGGTGTCTCCGGATCGTTTTCGAATATCTCGGTGCGCAGCCCCCGAATATCCAGGTACGCCCGTAGCGCATCCACTGCCGGGTCCGGCAGCGGCACTTCGCGCCACTTGTTCCGCTTGCCCAGCACCATGATCGACCAGGCCCACTCGCCGTCGTCCAGCTGCTCGTGGCGCAGCCAGCCGAGCTTCGCAGCGGCGAGCTCGGCCAGGCGCATGCCGGTCATGTACGCGAAATCCAGGATGAACTTCAGCCGGTGCAGGGCAGGGGGGGGCGCTGCCGCCAGCTCGCCCTCGATCCATTCCTGAACCAGCGCCCACTGCTTCTGGGACAGCGCCCGGAGCTGCGGCATTGACGGCGCGTCTGGGCGCGCCGGCACATCGTCCCAGGGGTTCGAATCCAGGTAGTGCCGGCGCACCAACCACTCGCACAGCGAGCGCACGATGGTCATGGCCGATGCTTGCGACCGCACCGACAGGGGCCCCTCGAAGGGCCGCCAGGCCTCCGACCACCGCTGCGCGTTGCGCGGCCCGACCCACTCCGGCCCCGGCGCGGCCAGGAAATCCCGGTACGCCACGCAGTCATCCCCATCCAGCGACGACAGCGCCTTGCGCCGCTCCATAACCGCCCAGAGCAGGAACCGCTCGGCCTCCTTGCGGTAGGCGCGCCAGGTGTGGGTGCCGTGCACGCGCAGCCGCAGCCAGGCCTGGATGGCTTCGTAGTCGTTCGCGGCCGCAACCTTGCAGCGCTCGGCCGGCGCGCGGTTGACCCCGCGGGAGCCGTCGCGCTCCGATGGCGGCTGGAACCGTTCCAGCGGCACGATCCCGATGCGGGGAGGGGGGGTCAGCGCTGCCGTGTCGACCTGCGAGAGCGGTACCAGGGCGGGGGAGGGCAGGGCGCCCAACGTGGCCTCGTGTTCGCGCAGCCAGCGAACGATGCGCGCGGCGCCTTCGGGGCCGACCTTGGGGATGCCGCGGTGCCAGTTGAACCCCTTGCTCTTGATCCAGAAGACCAGTTCTTCGAGCTTCCGGATGCCCACCACCGCCAGCCGGGCGGCCACCCGCTCGTCCAGCCAGGCCGCCACGGGATCGGCCGGCGCCGGCTCGCGTACCCCGATATTCGTGAGCCACTGGATCGCCTGGACAAGCCGCTCGCGCAGCCGCTGCCGCCGGCGCGCCGCGCTGCGGGAGTCGGCCTGGCCACTCTGTCCGCCGTACTGCTCCTGGTAGAGCTCGATGAGCTCGGCCTCGCTGTAGTAGTCGGCCGGCTGCTGCGCTGCGAACTCGTCCAGCGTCGGGACCTTGGTGGCCTTGTCGGGAATGGCTTCGGGGTCACGGCGGAGGAGGGCGGCCAGGTCGGGCCGGCCATGGGCGCGGGCCAGGCTGCGCAGTTCGTCAAGCAGTCGCTGAAGCTCGCCGCGGGCGCGGCGGCCGTCACCTTGACCATCGACGTAGAGGTAGCGGTCCCAGGCAGCAACCAGGTCCAGGCCTTCGGCCCAGCTGCGCACGAAGGCCATCTGGGGGTGGCCCAGACGGCGGATCGTGGTCGGGGCAGGGGGCTTCATCGGCATCGAGCTGGCGGTTGTCGGGCGGGATGTCTTCGCGATCGGCTGGAGCCGGCTGCGCTAAGTGCCTGTCGTGACTGGGATTGGTGCGAGTGTGCCCGATCTGGAGGGGTTTCGGAGGCCAAAAACAGGTGCCTTGATAACAAGGATTATCAAGGTACTCAGCGGCCTGGAAGGCCAGGAAGGGCCGTCCGACGACACCGCCTGCAGCGGCGCCGTGCCTTCAGATCCGGAACCATGCTTAGCGCGGGGCGCGCCCGCAGCGGCGGGAGGGCGTGCGCTCGTGTCGAGGAGCGTTCGACGTCCTGAACCCGCAGGTCGTCTGTGCGTGTGCTCGAACCCTTGTCCGAGCCATGGCCGCACTGAGCTGGCACAACTTGACTTTCTTTGGCCAGAGATACAAATTTGGCTTTCAACCGAAAAAGATCCAAATCCCGGCGTCCACCATGTCCGACCCGAACCTGTTCCACCGGCCCGGCTACGCTCAAGACTTGGCCCGCCAACTTCTGGA
>Ga0209812_10000752_pt1 | contig 26720 bp, 24 predicted proteins | sample JI71714BDNA_FD_187502 | JGI IMG/M metagenome (GOLD analysis project Ga0209812, IMG submission 187502) | Wastewater effluent complex algal communities from Wisconsin, to seasonally profile nutrient transformation and Carbon sequestration -... | ecosystem: Engineered > WWTP > Effluent > Algae...
TATAAAAATCTGTCGAAGCTGTTTGTTTTATTGCTATTGCATCCAGTGACTCGATGGTGAGAGGTGCCGCCTTTTGCTTGTCTGAGATCTTTTGACCTTTGATTTCTACACCTAGATCTATAGTGACAGCGTCTTCACCTAGTTTAATCTCAATTTTAGAACTTGGATTGTCTACTTGATAGTCCAAAGAAGAATATCCAATATAAGATATATTAAGCATTATAGGCACAGAAGGAACCTTCAATTCAAAAGTACCATCAAAATCCGTGACGGTACCTACATTTGGATCACTTTTTACAATAATATTAGCACCTATAAGTGGCTCTCCATTTGTTCCATCTAGTATTTTGCCTTTAAGCGTCACCTGACTGTAAACAGATACAACACTGATCATAGAGATCATAAAGACGTAAAAACTAGTGCATAAAATCTTCCCCATAAAATGTGGCATTAAGAAGAATTGATTGTTAATGATATGTAAAACTGACACAATGTAAGACTTATTTTTGAATAGCAAATAAATAGATCGAAAATTTATTCTTCCATCTCGATGTTATTCTTTAATCCAAGATTTGTTTTTGACCACAAAAAACAAAACTATATTCTAATTGAGTCTTTAAAATTACAAAACAAATAATTTTAATTGGGAAACATTAAGGATTTTAATTTTTTTGTTTCTTCTCTATCAATGCATAAAAACTATACTCAAAGTAAAATTATTATATAAAACACTAACTTTCATAGACAACAACATCCTCAGCAAACACTAGAACTACACCAACATTTTTGCTAATTCATCATAATTCACTTGATTGACATCTGTTACTTTTGATGCAAAATCCATCAGTATTTGATCCTGTTGCCTTCCCTTCGTCATGGCAATATGATATGGCAAATCTTCTCTAAAGGTTACCATACTGTATTTGCTAAAATAATTTGGATTGGTTTGTTCAAGATGTAGCTCCAATTTTCGTTTTAATAAAAAAACAGGGTCAGCTGTGCCATCTCGCATTTCATAAAAATTGTCCTGAGCCAAATCTGCAATAGCATCTGTATCCACTTTCCTTACTTCTTGATATCGTCTAAGTATTTCTGGCCAATTGTCTCCATATTCGTCTATCAAACCATCCAACACGACTACGTCTTCAAAAGAAGCATTCATTCCTTGACCATAAAACGGGACCACCGCATGAGCTGCATCTCCCATCAATAAGAACTTACCATTCACTTGCCAAGGATAACACTTGATCGTACCTAACGAACTACTAGGATTGGACCGATAATCTGCCAATAAATCAGGCATTTGTGCATATGCTGTAGGAAATTGTTCTTCAAAAAACGACAATATTTCATCATCCTTCTGCAAGTTGCTAAAACTTTTTTCACCTTCGAAAGGCATAAATAAAGTAACTGTAAAACTACCGTCCAAATTTGGCAATGCTATCATCATATAACCCGCCCTAGGCCAGATATGTAGCGCATGATGCTCTAGTCTGAAAGACCCATCTTCGGCAGGTGGAATTTCTAATTCCTTGTAACCCGTATCTAAATATTTTTGCGAAAAATCAAACCTTAACCTTGGTGACTGCGCCATCATGCCATTCCGTACTGCTGAATTTGCACCATCAGTGCCAAATATGACATCTGCCGAATCCACAACTGCAGTCTTAGTCGACATATCTGTGAGTGTAATCTTACCGCCATCAAAATCAATATCCTGGCACTCCATATTAAAATGAATGTCAATGAGACCAGTTTTTTCTGCTTCATTTAGCAATAAGATATTCAGCCCACCGCGCGACACAGAATTAATCCATTCTCCAGTCCGACCACTATATCGCACATAACTTTTATCGCCTTGCATTGGGTGAATCATCCTGCCTTCCATCGGAATCACCAAGTCATTTACTTGATCTTCTAAACCGACCAATCGTAAACCTTTAAGTCCTCGATTTGATAAGGCAAGATTGATAGATCTTCCCGCAGAAATTTGAGCAGTACGCATATCCTGTCTGCGCTCATAAATAGTCACTTTATGTCCTCTTTGTGCCAGTCTCAGAGCGAGCAAAGTGCCACAAAGTCCGGCACCTATTACTATTATTTTTTTATCCATTTGGTTTCAATATCTAGTGCTCTGGCAAGATAATGAACTTCATGAAATGTGGCTCTTTTTCCAAATCTCTGCGTTAAAAATACTCGCCGTAGCTACTGCTATGCCTGTGTTTTTTGCCTTGACCTTTGAAAAAATAGCGCACATTATTATTTAACTTATTATCTAGACAGAGCACTTGGTTCAATAATTCCGACAAAATTAGCAATTAATTATGGAACTTGTATCAGTGGAGATATTTTGTCATGGGATAAAGAGTTAGAAATCGTTTTGTTATTTAAGATATTCCATCCTCTTTATTGATGTTTCGTCTAGCAAATTATTTTTTGTATAAATTCCATCAATCCAATACCTTAAAGTTTGTTTATCTAAATGCATGTAAATACTATCAGTTAATTGCATTTTACCTTTATTACTCAAATTATCCATTAACACTAACCCAATTTCCTTTTCTAACAAATCAACACTTGTGTCTCTAACCATCAATACCATACTATCTAGATATAATTCAGGGTTTTCTAAAATAGGTTGGGCTTGTGGTCTACTCAAGGGTGCTTCAACCCAAGTAAGGTCAGTAATATCCTTTCTGATAGATTTAATTGTCTCACGAAAAGCTACTCTTTTTACTTCAGGATTTTGTTTGCAACCTACAAGCTGTAGAACAATAAGAATAATGGTTATACAATGCGTTTTCATATAGAATTTCTTATCTATTTGTTTTTAAAAACAACAATTTCTTCACCTAATACCGACAAATCCATATTGTAGTGTACAAAAGTATTAAACTTTATTGTATCATTATTAATCTTTAAATATTTTATACCATCTGAATAACCTATTTCTTTAGCTCCTTTATCAAATATATAAATATTCTTAAATATTTCTTTTGGTAAAATACCGTTAACTCCAACATATTCAATTTCTTTAACTATTGTAATAAAATAACTTTTTTCAATATCAGGAAACCTGACTCTTATTAAATCTTTGGTTTCAATTACTATTGCATTTAACTTTTCACCTTTTTCATTTTGAACTATATAGTCATTATTTTGAAACTCAATATGCCTATAGTAGATGTATATTAGGGAAACTACAGTAAGGAACAAAAGCGCATATTTGATTCTTGATTTATTTGTCATATTGTATTTATGAACTGGTTATTCTTTTCTGGAAAATTCTTTTTTCAGAAAAATATCTAGTTTTTTACTATTATATAAGTCCAAACATTTTGCAACTGAAAGGCTACTGTCATCAAAACTTCTATAAAGATTGTTACTCTCTAAACTATCTAAATAAGTGTTAACAAATTCTGTTGATGATTCTATATCAACATTAAATTTTTTGTCAATAAAATAAACTTCAATACTATTGTCCTTAATTAGTTTCATTGATGGATTATTTGATTTATGAATGTACCTATTATCACTGTAGATCAAACACATACAAAACAGATAATTTTTATTTACTATTAATTTATTATCTTGCATTTCAGATTGCGGAGGATTTTTTTGATTACATCCAAATAAAAAAAAGATTCCAAAAGATAATATTCGTATCATATACATTTATTATTAATATTCAATGATCACTATTTATTTTATTTCTTTACAATTTAGAAAACCCTGTTCGTCTATAATAAATTCTATCCTTGAGTTTAAATCATTTTGGTATTTGTGGATATTTTCTGAAGTAATTTTTATCGAACCGTCATATAAAATTGTCATCTTTGAATTAGTCTCAACTGAAAACTCTCTAAAAAATACATTAACACAATCAGAAGCAAGCACTATTATTGAGACAACTTTATTATCATAATAGTTTACCAAAAAGTATGATGAACCATAAAAATTGGTTAATTCAGCAAAAATATATGGTTTAAATTTTATATTTTTTACAGCAAGCTTTCCGATAAAATACAAATCACTATCTTCCGAATTACCTTCCTGAAAAAATGGTATTCTACTTAAGTCTTTTACCTTATCAGAAATTAGTTGTAAAGGTAAATTTTGGATTGTTTTAATATCTAGATTTTGGATATTAAAATAATTAATATTAAAACCATTTATAATTTCATCATCTGTTATATAATCTTTACCAACAATAATATTTCCACATGAGTCTATATTTGAATATTCTAAATCAGTCTGGCAAAACACTATCCCACAAAAGAATACTTGAACTAACATAACAATAATAATAAATACATTTTTCATTTTTTATCTAATTGACAAGGTGCATAAATTAAATCAGATGGGACATAAAAAACCTTAAGTGAATTAAATCCTTTTAATGCAGATGAACCAAAAGTACTAAAAGTTTGATACCTACTATTTAAATTCATTTGTCATATTGACTTAATTTAATTTAGGGATAATATTTCTGAAGTCATTATTTATTCCTATTTATGGTATACGTTTATAAAGTCACTACAATTGAGACCATACAAATTATTATTATCATTTTTCTTACCTTTACTTAAACAAAACTTTAAATATCCAACTTTTTTACAATCTTCTTCACTTATCGAGATTAAAAGTCCATTCTTGTTAAAAGGCAGTGTTATTTTTTGACTGATTTGAATTATATCATTGCTTTTTATTTTATATGTTGTTGTATCAATGAATGGCACACTAAAATATTCGGAATCAACAAAAGATGAGTCAATATATATAGTACTAAATCTTCCCAAAATTTCGGTTTTGTTATTATCGAAATACCTGATAATTGTTTGATCTTCTTTTGATGGGTAAGTGGTTAAAGGATAATAAAATGGAATAACAAATGTCCTATCATGAAAAAGAAATCCTTCTTTTTTACTTTTGTTAATAACTTGAAAACTCAATAGTGTATCAAAATAAACATCAAATAATGGCAAATCATCACCACTAAAACTAGATCTACAATTAAAATTTACTGCCTTTAAATTGGGATTTATCCCAAAATTAGATGACAAAGGTGTACAACTCACCAAAGTACTCAAACATAATATAAAAATTAATCTAGCGCCCATTTTGAGAAGTTACATTGTTAATATTAATTAATTTTATACGACCTTATAAGTACTTAAAAGGTCATGTGGATATTGTGGTACAATGCCAGATATTAAATAAGTTTTTATTCCATTCTATGCACTACATGAATAACGTCACTACAACTGAAACCAAAATATTTATTTTTTCCCTTCTTCCCTTGACTTATGCACAATTTCATAAATTTCACTTCATTATAAACATCTTTATCTAAAGATATTAAGTAGGTATTTTCTTTATAGGGAAGTTTTAACTTTTGAATGATTTTTAAAGTGTCTACTTGTTTAATGTCATATGTAACAGTATCAATGAATTCAGGTGTAAAAATTTCAGGATCAGCATTTAATGTATCAATATACCCAGACGAGTAAGAACCATATACTTCATCCATATTTATATCATAATACCTTATTACAGTATTATACTCATTAAACAAAAGTGGTGAAAAATGTATTTCATTTGGAATTATAAATGTTTTATCATGAAAAAATCTGATTTCATTCTTACTTTTACTTATAATTTGAAAACTAATTGTTGTATCTACAAATGTATTATAAACATAAGAACCACTCATGTCTTCATTTAAATCGAGCTTTCTAAAAGTTACTTCTTTCATATCAGTTGTAACCTTAAAATTAGATGAAAAAGGTGTACAACTCACTAAAGTACTGAAACATAATATTAAAATTACTCTAATGTCCATTAATTAAAAGCTATAATTCATTAATTGTGTACGACCCTAACTGTACTTAAAAAATCCCACAGCCCAACAAAAATATAGCTTTTTTCTAAATATGCAATCATAAATCAAACTGAAAATAGAGAAATTAATCAAAGCTTTATCTAAAACTCAATCCTTCTCAAATGAAAAAAGGCCTTAACACAAACGTGCTAAAACCTTTTATATTTGTTTTCCTGACTATCTTAGTCCTGAACTAATTCAAACTGAACTTTTGTGACGACTTCCTTGTGTAGGTGTAGGTCTGCTGTGTAAGTACCCACTTCTTTGATTTCTTCAGGTAAGTGGATTTTTTTACGCTCGATATCTAAGTCAAAATTTTCTTTAAGTGCTTGAGCTATCTGAACATTCGTCACACTACCGAAAATTTTTCCTGAAGTACCAGCTTTTACAGCGATTTTAAGCGTCTGACCTTCAAGTCTTGCTGCAATTGCTTTGTATTCATCAAGACGAGTTGCTTCTTTAGCATCTTCTTCTGCGATGATTGCATCCAATTTTTTTCTATTGACTGCATTTGCGTTTACTGCTAATCCTTGTGGTATAAGGTAATTTCTACCGTATCCAGGCTTAACATTCACTATTTCGTGCTTATCGCCTAGATTATCTATATCTTTTAAAAGAATGATTTCCATTTTCTATAAATTTTTAAAGATTATTTTAATAAATCCGCCACATATGGAAGTATAGCCAAATGTCTTGAACGTTTTACTGCTACAGCTACCAATTTTTGGTATTTTAGTGAGTTACCAGTAATTCTTCTTGGTAGAAGTTTACCTTGCTCATTGATGAACTGAAGTAAAAATTCAGAATCTTTATAATCTATATACTTGATACCGTATTTTTTGAATCGGCAGTATTTTTTTCTTTGTGATCCTATCGTAGGATTACTTAAAAATTTAATATCGTCTCTTGATGCCATTATATTTTATTTTTGAAAGGGTTGATCAATGATTTATTCTTCTTCGGCTACGATGATAGGAGCTACCACTTCAGCTACAGCTGCTTTGATCTCTTCTACTACTGGTGCTGCTGCCACAGGTGCTGCGTCTTTACCTGCGAATGGTGCTGGACCATTGTCATAAGGTTTCTTTTTTGCTTCTTTTTTCTTGTAAGCACTGATCTTACCTGATCTTCTGTCTTCATTGTACTGAACACCATACTTGTCAAGTTTGATAGTAAGAAATCTCATGATACGCTCATCTCTTCTAAGCGCAAGTTCTGTTTTAGCAATAGCAGATCCGTTAGGTGAACTGAATTCTATACAGTAATAAACACCTGAAGATTTTTTATTGATAGGATAAGCCATTTGTCTTAAACCCATTTCATGTACATGCACGATAGTCGCTCCCTGATCTTTTAATAGGGTTTCGTATGTGCTAGCTGTCGATTTTATTTCATCACCTGACAGAACGGGATCGATGATGAAAGTAACTTCATAATGGTTCATATTTTTTTGAAGTATTGTTTAATGAATAAAAATTTTTAATTCGGGCGGCAAAGGTAAGATAATAGTTTGATTTACAAAATAGTGTCGTCGCTTTTTTCAATGAAATAAGCCTTTTTTATCAATTTATTTGCCTTTTGACATAAAATTAAGCCCAATAATGCCCACCAAGATGCAAAAAACGAAAAAAAACTCAACAAAAGATGTCTTTTCTTTAAAGTACGTAGCTCCTATGATGTACACAAAAAAAGTACTGGCACCTGCCCAAACTGCATTGGTATATCCCATAGGTAGATATTTTAATGCCATGGTAAGTAGAAAAAATGTGGCAGCATAGCATAAGCCACCCGCAATGAGATACACCTTATGACTCGTACCATCAGCTAGTTTCATGAGTACAATCGCAGCCGACTCAAAAATGATGGTAAGTATTAAGTATATGTATCCTTGCAAATTAAGTTTTGTTTTTGATTTGTACAAAATGTTTCTAAAAAGTCATGCAAGGTATTAATTTTTTAAATTTCGTCATATAGAAAATATCAAATTTGTCTTCTACACATTCTGTTCCACCAATAATTCAGGGTAAATCATCATAGTTTACGCATTTTTTGGATTACCTTTGTGTCGTGTAATCTATTATTTACACCGACCTGAGTTTAATAATCCTCCACTTGATTCCCATGAACAGTACGCACGCAAGTGATTTATACTGTTTTCAATAGGACTTTTTGTGGTACTTTTAATACAAATACAGATGCATAGTCTTATTTATTCTATCAAAAGACTTACCAAATGGCCGATTTGTCGACTTATAGCGGCATCACTGCTTTTTGTTTTTCTTCAGATGACTACACTTTCTGGGCAAGATACACAAGCACCAATTATCACTTCACCTGCTAGAGACACATCTTTTGCATGCGGATCCACGTCTGATTTGGTAGGAAAACTTACTACTTGGTACAACAATCATGCTGGAGCTACAGCTACAGACAATTCAGGTACTATCACCTTTGAAGCAAATCTTACTTTAGCAGAAGCTATTGCCATATTTAACATGCCAGCAGATACGATCTGTAAGGTAAAACAAAGTGTAAAAGTAACATTCACAGCAGTAGACCCTTCTGGAAATCAAAGTAATCCTACTTCAGCCTATTTTTATACAGTTGATAATGTTGGGCCTACTATAAATACGGTACCTAATGTCCAGTACAATTGTGTAGCAAATGTCAGAGATTCATTGATCTCATGGATACAAAATAAAGCAGGATATATAGCCACAGATGCTTGTTCGTTTCCCGTTACATGGTCTACCTTTCAATATGCTATTTTAGTAGGAAATACACCTGTTCAATCAGGCTCTGGAAACATAGCAAATGGTCCCTACCCTACCATACCTGACGGTGTATGCAATTGGACATTAAATACCAACTTTTTTGTACGAGATGCTTGTGATAATCTCACCATCACACCAGGCACGACCAATTTTAGAGTATTGGACAATGTAGCACCTGTGTTTGTTTCACCACCTATGAATGTGACAGTCGATTGTAGTCAAATACCGAGCCCAACAATAACTGCTGTTGATTATTGTGATATGAGTGTTACTCCTATTTTGGTAGAGACTAGCACAAAAGGAACTGATGAAACCCAATGTTCATATTACAATTATAACATCACACGCTCATGGTCGGTCACAGATGCATGTGGAAATGCTGCTTCTTATCAACAAGTGATTACGGTAAGAGACAATGAAGCACCTAGATTTGATATCCTAAATACCATAAATATTTCATGCACCACTTTTGATAACAATTCTGATAGCATTTATTTATACAACATCACTGACAATTGCAGTGATGTAACCGTAACATTTACAGACACAATAAGGTCTATAGCTTGCAATACCATCGTCGATAGGAGATACACACTGAGAGATGTGTGTGGGAATATTAGCACTTTTGATCAAGTCATTAATGTTTTGCAGGATGTAGATCCCATCATTGTGACCAATGCAAACAACCAAACATACGACTGTCAGTCTCAAGATGATTATAATGCCTTACTTGCCACATGGGTACAAAATATGGGTGGTTCAGTTGCAGCAGCTAGTTGCGGTGCCACACAAATGTTTGCTGCGATCAAAGGAAGTTATGACATAAACAATGCAGCTACTTATCCAGGCATTCGTCCATTAACTTTACCTTCTCAAAATTGTCCATCCGCATTAGAAGGATTCTTAAGATATGTAGAAGTTGATTTTGTATATTATGATACATGCGGGAATCATGCTGTAACATCAGCCGTTTTTGGCGTAAGCGACTCTAATCCACCTGCGATTAGCAATTGTCCTGAAGCAATAAGAATATCTACGACAAATGATGGTTGCAATGCACTTGTAAAAATTGCAGTACCAAATGCATTAGATGACTGTATCGAAGCCGAGTCTCCTATCATCAGAAAAGTGTCTGCTTTAGTTACATCTAATGATCCAGGAAATAATGAATCCATTGTAAACCCAGTAATACTTAGGGTCGGACCTTTCAATCCTTCTCTATCTATTCCTACGGAAGATGCATTATTACATATAAATCTCAAAAACTTAGATATAGATGACGCTTCTGAATTTTTTATTATTAAAGATGAAGATGGTCTTATCCTAGGACAAACCCAAACAGGTCAGGGTCAATGTTCAAGCAAAATGTTTGACATCTTACTACCAAAAGAGAAAGTAACGGATTGGATCCAAGATGGATTTATAGATTTATTATTCGAACCTAATATGGTATCAGGCAGCCCAGTACTTTCTGTTAATGATATCTGTGCAGGTGGCGCTATCGAAACCACCATCAGTATTGAAATAGATCAGATCAATACCATTCAAAAAAGCTATAGTATAAATAATGGCGCGTTCATTTCATTTGACAGCATAGACACATTGTCTCTTGAATTTCCAATAGGAAACCATGTAGTAGAATTTCACTTTACGGATTGCGCATCGAATAGCTCAATATGCAGTGTACCTGTAAATGTTGTAGACGAAATAAAACCTATTATAAATTGTCCACCAAATGCTACTTCGATATTAAGTAATGGTGTATGCCAAGACACAATACCACTTCCAATCAATTTTCAAGTCATCGAAAACTGTCTTTTGGATCGAGCGTATGACAAAATAAGTCCATCATCTAAAGAAGCTGCTTTGCTTTCATTTCTATTTGATGCAGGCTCAGGAAGACACATTGCACGAAACAAACAATTGGTTTTTACAGATGTCTTTCCTATAAGGCATAACACTCAAAACGTCACGCTAGAAATAGAATTTTATGGTGATAATGGAAATGAAGGAGAGTTTTTCCAAATATTAGGACCTGGTGGATACATCATAGGCAATACACCGATCTCTTCATCAACAGACCAATGCGGTTTGATAAGGGCAACGTTTGAAATACCATATGATATTTTTAATATTTGGATTGTTAATAATCAAGTTTCACTATTAGCTATTCCTAATTCAAGTGTCCAAGATGGTGGTATCAATCCTTGTACGCCAATTACACAAACCCAAACTATAGACAACGAAAGTTACCTCCAAGGAAGACTCAGATATGCTGACGCCACATTTACCATAAGTAGTAGCGGTGCGACCAATATCAATAACATGGTTGTGAATAGCAATCTATTCAACCTAGACTTAATATTGAATGGTGGTAGAAATTTCATTACCTTAAATACCAAAGACCTAGCCGGTAATACAGGAAGCTGCAACTTTGAAATATTTGTCGCCGATGAACAAAAGCCAGTGGCAAAATGTAAAAATGCAGCAATTAATATTCATCCTTCAGGTTTAGAACCCTATATCATCCAAGTATCTGATATAGATGATGGTAGTATGGATAATTGTGCTGTCACTAGCATTACATTTGATCCACCTACATTGGACTGTTCTATGGTAGGTGCTGACGTTGAAGTAGATATGATCGTATCAGATAGCCAAGGAAACATGGATACTTGTACATCTCTCGTAAGAGTCAAAGCAGGAGAGTTAATGCCTACTTTTTCGGCAGGACTTTGCACAAACGATACCTTAAAATTATTTGCCAACGTACCGCCATCTAATGTTCCAAATACATATACCTTCCATTGGACAGGTCCAGCTGAGTTTTTTACAGAAAATCCACTTATTCCAAATGTAAATGAATCTTTCAATGGCACTTATATACTTACTGTGACAGGATTTAATGGATGTGTATCAGTTGGTTCCGTTTTGGTAAATATTCAACCATTGACAAATCCTGCATTAGTACCTAATCAAGATACCATTTGTGAAGGAACAGAATTAATCCTCACAACCACAAACTATAGCGGCAACATTTCTTATGAGTGGTATGAAGGTATCTTCCCGACAGGCGTATTATTAAATATCACCCAATCACCAGAATTAGTAATATCCCCTTCCAAAGGAATTCACTTTTATTACATCATAGCTAAAGGTCCAGACTGTTCTTCCAATCCATCATCACTACTAAAAGTTACAGTACGTGAAGTCCCTGTAGCCTCAGTGAATAATTTACTGTTATCACCTTGCGAAGGTGACAATATCGTGCTTGGCACACCAGTCAATAATGCAAATTTTATATATGCTTGGTCAGGACCAGCAGGATATAACGAAACTGGACGTCTGCCTAGAATCATCACTAATGTTAGTTTAGCCAATGCAGGAAAATATACTTTGGTCATTAAAAACGGTAGCTGTGTCTCAGACACTGCCATTACTACAGTAGCCATACTAGAGCGTCCTACACGCCCGAGTATTAGTGCTGCAGATATATTTTGTCAAGGCGCTACCTTTAATATGATAGCCATAAACTCACCAAATGGCGAAAGGTACGAATGGTATCTGAATGATGTGTTGTTTCAAACGACAATGGATAATAGCCTAATCATTGCGAATGCACAATCAGGATTGCAAGGTACGTGGAAAGTTAGGGTATTTAAAGGGTCATGTTCATCAGAATTTTCAATAGGTAAAGCAATTGCCATTGACAATTTGTTAGAAATCGGTGCCACTAATTCTGGACCTGTATGCGAAGGAGATTCTATACAATTGTTAGCAACTTTTGTACCCAATGCAACCTATACATGGGATGGACCTGTGCTCAACATCCCTTCTATTTCTAACCCTACCATATTAGCCGTAGCAGGAGAATATTTTGTCACCATCACGACTCCTACATCGTGTCAAAACAATGCTGGTACAATTGTAGATGTAGTAAGTGTACCAGAAATTACTGCATTGAGCAATGATGCGGAACCTTGTATGAAAAGTACAGATGTCATCAACTTTTTCCCTTCTATATTCCCAAATAACGAAGCATACACCTATCAATGGACATCAAATAATGGTTTCAGTGATACAAGTAGGAATCCAACAATAACCAATGTCACACAACAAGATACAGGTATTTACACACTTGTAGTACTCAATGAAGGATGCCCTTCAGAACCATTTGAGACTATTGTTAATTTCCATATGACACCTGCCACACCTGCCATCGTTTCATCGCCATTCTACTGTAGTGGAGACACCATAAGGATCAATATTCTTGATGGTAATACAAACTTCACTTATCGTTGGGCGACACCATTAGGACAAGTGAATTCCAGTAGTGAAGGTCTATTGATACCAAATGCAGCAGCCATCAATAGCGGTATGTATTCACTTCAAGCAATCTCTGAAGGTTGTGCTTCTGACTTATCTGATACTCTAAATATCGAAGTAAGAACTAAACCACAAACTCCTATAATTACTACCAATTCTCCAGTATGTTTTGGTGATACCATCATGCTAAACGCCAATGTAGTTTCAGGAGCGACATATAGCTGGACGGGACCAAACTTTAGCAGTGATGCTAGGAATCCCATAATTCCAAATGCTAGTTCAATAAATGAAGGTTTTTACACCTTAACCATTCAACAAAATGGCTGTTTTTCTAATGTAGCGCAAAGCCAGAACATAGAGATTACTGATGAAATTCGTATTCCTGAATTTAGCGAAAGCGTAATAAACGTTTGTCAGACAAGCATGAATGGCCTTGAAATATGTTTTAACCCTTCGACCATCCAACAAAATGGTGAGATTATTATCATCAATAATGTCACAGGAGAAGTCATCACCCAAGGCAATACAGTTTGTTTACAAATTGATGATCTTTCAAGTTTTACGACTGGTTCTAACTTTTTGAGTGCTTATACCAATGTGGGTTCATGTAGATCGAAAACTTCGCAACCATTAATCATAAATGTTAATATTCCACCTGATGTGAAAGCACAAGCCATAGAAGATGATATCATAGCTTGTCCCGGAGAATTTGTCCAATTAGTATCTGTACATGGTCCTCCGACTGTCAATCCACTTTGGACAGCAGTGACACCCAATGTAATAATCTCAAATAACACCATTGTTTCGCCAGTCATTTCAGGTCTTCAGGTTGGGGATAATATCATACTTTTGGATTATAGTATCGAAGGTTGTAGTGCCTTCTCTAGAGACACTATAAATATCTATGTAGAATTTACTCCACAAGCTACAGACGATAGTTATGAATTGATATTGGGACAAGAAGGCCTTTTCAACATATTGTCAAATGACCAGATACCAGATAATGCAAATATTACCATAACTGAATTACCAAAATATGGAACTGCAACCGTAGTAGGCAATAATATTAGGTACACTTCTGATCCAAGATATACAGAAACAATGATCATCAAATATCAAATATGTGCTGATTTTTGTGAACTACTATGTGATGAAGCTGTAGTAAGTATAACCTTTTCAGAAGAAATATTCTGTCGCCCACCAAATATATTTACACCTAATAGTGATGGCACCAATGATGCTTTTGTAGTGCCTTGTTTGGATAATAATAGATTTCCAAATAACAGATTGATAGTCTTTAATGAATGGGGACAACAAGTGTACGAAGGCAGACCATATCAAAATGATTGGGAAGGTAGTTATGGTGGGGCTCAGCTACCAGTGGGTACATATTTTTATGTATTAGACCTTGGTGAAGAACAAAAACCAATTAACGGATTTTTAATTCTGCAGAGATGATAAAGAATATTTTAATAACCGTATTTTTATTTGGGAACTTGGTATTATTTGGCCAACAACAACAAATGTACACACAGTTTATGTACAATAAGATGAGTATCAATCCCGCATTTGCTGGAAATGAGTCTTATCTCAATCTCACCTTGCTCTATCGTGACCAATGGAATGGATTTCCAGGTGCACCGAAAGCCCAATTAGTATCCGTCAATCTGCCTAGACTGGCAAAAAGGATAGGCGTTGGATTTAATTTTGAAAGACAAACCATAGGCATCACAGAAAAAATCACTTATGAAGGAATGTATGCTTATAAGTTTTTTATGGGTGAAGGCACGCTGAGTATGGGAATGAATATATCTGGTCGTAGCTATATACAGGATTATACAGATACAAGGCTGTATGCTATTCAAGGAATTCAAAATGATCCTTCCATTCCCAATGCTTTGCAAAGTAGGACATTGATTAATGCTGGCTTTGGTGTTTACTTTAATACAAAAACTTTTTATGTAGGTGGATCTTTACCTAGAATGATTCGCTCAGATATAGACTTTGATAGCAACAATCTATTTTCTACAGAAGTACGACATCTACTCATTATGACAGGAGGTACTTTTATCATCAATAACGACCTTAGACTCACACCGCAATTATTATTCAGAGCTGCTGAGAATAGCCCATTCGGTATGGATTTAAATCTAAGTGCTACTCTCCAAGAGAAATATTCAGCAGGTATGACCTATCGTACAGGTGGCGCGGCAGGAGATATTGGCGAATCTATAGATCTGATATTCGGAATGCAGCTCTCCGATCGTCTTATGCTTGGATTTGCTTATGATATCACATTATCCAAAATAAGAGCCATAGATAATGGTAGCCTAGAAGTAATACTATCATACAGTTTTTTGCCACGTAAAATAAAAACAATCGTTGTTAACCCAAGGTATTTCTAAGAGAATGATCAGTAAATCCACAATAATATTTAAGTTTGTTTTGATAGCTCTATGTACGCATTCTGTGGCATACAGTCAAAACATCTATAATGATGAAGCCATATCAAAGCTAAAAATATACAACGAAGCTACTGTAAATTCACCCAATATGGAGTCTTCTCCAGCATTTTATGGGGATAAAATAGGAATGGTGGTACCAGGTAAGTCTGTAGATAAAGAGACAAAAGAAGCCTACTTCGATTTGAATTTCGCTTTGGTCAATTTGGACAATTCATTAGGAGAAAAATCAGCTTTTGAAAAAAGAATAAATTCAGATCTTCATGAAGGCCCAATGGCATACGATTATCAAAAAAATCTACTTTACTTTACAAGAACTCTTAAAGAAAAACGAAATATAAAAGGCCTAGAAACAGACACAGCCTATCTAGGAATCATGGTGGCAGACTTAAAAAATGTCAAACCATCGGTTTCTAAAATTGATATGGAAGTCGAGCATTTCTCTATCTGTCATCCTACCCTATCTAAAGATGGAAATACTATGATTTTTTCATCTGACAAAGCATCAGGAAATGGTAAAATGGACCTGTATCTAGCTTATCTTGATGGAAATACATGGAAAAGTGTCATTAATCTAGGCAATCAGATAAATTCACCAGCAAACGAAATATTTCCCTATCTCATGAATGACAGCATTCTTATTTTTAGTTCAGACAGATCGGGAGGAATAGGTGGATTGGATCTATATGTGTCAAAGATGGAGAATGGCGCATGGAGTCAAGCTCAATTACTACCCAAACCACTTAATTCATCTTTTGATGACCTAGGATTGATAGTACGTGAAAATGGAAAATCTGGATATTTTACTAGCAATAGATTGGGAGGCAAAGGTGGAGACGATATCTATAGATTTGAAACGAATGTGCCATTATTTGAAAGAAATCCTGATTTATTGGTAGAAACACAAGTGACCGTACTTGATAAGCTTACACTCGAACCTATAGAAAATGTAAAAGTCACCATGACACCACTCGCTATTGATGTCAATAATTTTACACTTTCTAGTTATAATGTAGATATGCTTTCGGGTAAAGATCCCGGTGATTTACTATTAAAACTGACACCCAAAAAAGGTAAATCACTACCTTCAAGTACAACAAATGAAGAAGGAATAACCACATTTAATGTCAAAAAAACACAAAAGTACTTGGTTACTTTCAGCTCGGAAGATCATAATGAAATTACATTAATATACGATTATGCAACCTTCGGCAAAGAATTTAATATGGTACTCGAACCACAAAGCGAAGAAGATGAAGAAGAAAAGACTGAAGTAGTCGTATCGACAGATAAAGAAGAACAAACAAAAGATGATGAAGTCATAATTCCTACTGAAAAAGGTGCTGTCGTCGTTTTTGAAAATATTTATTATGAATACAATAGTGCAAACATCATAAAAGGTGCTGCCAAAGAACTAGATGCACTTGCGTCAGTTATGAAAACTAACGAAGAAATGAATGTTAGGTTAGAAGCACATACCGATAGTAGAGGAAGTACCGAATACAATCAACAGCTATCCATAAATCGTGCAGAAGCTGCTAGAAAATACCTCACTGATCTAGGTATAGACGAAGATAGAATTTCTATCAAAGGTTTTGGAGAATCCAAATTAAGGAATGGGTGTAAAGACAATGTGCCTTGTTCAGAGACAAAACACCGATACAATAGGAGAACCGAAGTGGTGATAGAAAATTAGATAAAATAGATAAAAATTGGTGAAATAAATAGATTAATGGCTTTGTAACTAGTGACTTAAAGAAAAAAGGTATATAAATGTGTAATCTCAGTTTGTCCTAAAGACAGTAAAATTGATCTTACAGAAGCTAATGGGTAAGTTGTCCTACAAAATTAATTTTTAATAAAATAAATGAAATTGTTTTTTATTTCAATTCAATAGTGATATCTTTGCACCGCTTTTGATAAAAAGCATTATTCTATTTGAAATGCGGGTGTGGTGAAATTGGTAGACACGCCAGACTTAGGATCTGGTGCTGCGAGGCTTGGGGGTTCGAGTCCCTCCACCCGCACTCATTAGAATGCAAGAAAAAATAACTATCTTATATTTATTATTACATTCAATGTTCCATTTATTTTATTAATCATATATATATTTTTCTATGCAGATTGTTAGAAAAGACATCGACCCGTTAAACCTTAGCATCGAACTTACCCTAGAGCCGAGTGATTACTCACCTAAATTTGAAAGCGAGCTAAAAAAATATAAAAATCAAGCACAACTTAAAGGATTCAGAAAAGGTATGACACCTATGTCTGTAGTCAAAAAAATGTATGGCAAATCCATTCTTTCTGATGTTCTTAATCAAGCTGTACAAGATAAACTTTTCGGTTACCTAGATGAGCAAAAACTCAATTACCTTGGTCAGCCACTTCCAAATAGAGAAATAAATACCATCATTAACTTAAATGTCAATGATTATCAAGACTACAAATTTGCTTTTGACCTTGGACTTGCACCTGAACTAGATATCAAAGGTGTTAATGCTACTGACGAATATACTTTTTATGACGTGGTGATACCTGAATCTATTGTAGAAGAAGAGTTGACCGCAGCAAGAAGAAGATTCGGAAAAAGAGTGGAAGCTGATGATACCATCCAAAACATGGATATGATCAAAATAGAAGCTGATGAACTCTATGGAGATACAGTCAAAGAAGGTGGTTGGAAAACTGATTTCAGTATTCTTGTAGATGTCATCAAAGACGAAGAAGTAAAAAAAGACCTTCAGACCAAAAAAATAGGTGATACTTTTGTATTCGATATCCAAAAACTAGAAGACAAAGGCGAAACATACACAGACAAGTATTTATTAAAAAGACCTGATGGAAATGACCAAGAAATTGGTGCAAGATTCCAAGGGAAAATTATAGAAGTCTCTAGAGTAGAACCTGCTGAGTTAAATGAAGAGTTTTTCAGCACATTTGGAGATGAAAGTATTACGGACGAAGCTAGCTTGAGAGCTTTTTTCCACAAAGACCTGAAAGCATATTACGATCAGCAGTCATTACAGTTTATGTATCGTGAGATTATGGACTTTATGGTTGCAGAAAATAACTTTGCACTACCAGAAGACTTTTTAAGAAGATATTTGCTAGAGACAAACGAAAATGTAACTGAAGAGCAAGTTAATATGGAATTCGAACCATTTATCAAAAATATGAGATGGTCACTCCAGAAAAATCATTTAGCTCAGAATTATGACATCAAAATAGATGAAGAAGATCTAAAAAGACACTTTACCAATACAGTGTTTTCATACATGAGATCTTATGGTAATATGGACTACTCTTTTATTAATCAGACAGTTGAAAGACTCATGAAAGATAAAGACCAAGTCAATAAAGCATACGAAGAGATACTAGCCGACAGAGTCTTTATGAGAATAGGAGACACGGTAAAAAGGAACAATGTATCCATAACACAAGAAGATTTTGTAGAAAAAGTGAAAGCGCTGAACGAAAGGGTTAACAATTTGTAAGGTTTTTTGTTAATATAATCTGATTCGAATATCGAAGATAATAGATTAGATTATTTAACGAACTTTAAAACCCTTTTTTGAATGTATTCACAAGATGAATTTAAAAAATTTGCTGTTGGTCATCTCAATATGAGCAGCATGCACCTAGATAAATATATGCAGACTTCTGTGCCTGATATTAATGGTTTCACACCACAGGTCATCGAAGAAAGACAAATGAATATCGTAGGTATGGATGTTTTTTCCAGACTCATGATGGACAGAATCATATTTATGGGCGTACCTGTAAATGACTACGTTGCCAATGTTATCCAAGCACAATTACTATTCTTAGAGTCTACTGACCCAAAGAGAGATATCCAAATGTTTATCAATAGTCCAGGCGGATCTGTGATCGCAGGTATGGGTATTTATGATACCATGCAATATGTAGCACCAGATGTAGCTACTATTTGTACTGGTCTTGCAGCTTCTATGGGAGCAGTATTACTTTGTGCAGGAAAAAGCGGTAAGAGAACATGTCTTCCACACGCTAGAGTAATGATACATCAGCCTTCAGGTGGAATGCAGGGACAATTCACCGATATGGAGATTTCATACAAACTCATCAAACAATTAAGAAACGAACTGTATGAAATTATGGCGTTCCACACTGGTAGAACATTCGAAGAAATCGAAAAAGACTCTGATCGTGACAACTGGATGACAGCAACAGACGCTAAAGAGTACGGTCTCGTAGATGAAGTATTGGATAGAAACAATCCAAAAAAAGCAAAGTAAACATAGAATGTCAAAATACAAGGAAAATATAAAATGTTCGTTTTGCGGCAAAGATAAACGCGATGCGTTGATGCTCATTGCTGGCATAGATGGCCATATCTGTGAGACTTGTGTGGAGCAAGCTTTTGACATCATCAGTGATGAGTTAAAGATCAAAAAAACTTCACCTAAAAAAGAAGAATTCGGAAAATTGCCGACTTCTATCACGCCTGCACAGATAAAAACATTTCTAGATCAATACGTTATTGGCCAAACAGATGCAAAAAAATATCTGTCCGTAGCCGTTTATAACCATTACAAAAGGCTTAATCATCTAGGTGATACTGATGTAGAAATAGAAAAATCAAATATCATCTTGGTTGGCGAAACAGGTACTGGTAAAACTTTACTTGCTAAAACCATTGCTAAGTTTCTAGACGTGCCTTTTGCCATTGTAGATGCTACAGTTTTCACAGAAGCAGGTTACGTAGGCGAAGATGTAGAAAGTATGTTGAGCCGATTGTTACAAGCTTGTGATTTTAATGTCGAAGCTGCCCAAAGGGGTATCGTTTACATAGATGAAGTGGATAAAATAGCACGTAAAAACGATAATCCATCTATCACTAGAGATGTATCAGGTGAAGGTGTGCAGCAAGCTTTATTGAAATTGCTAGAAGGAACAGAAGTCAATGTGCCGCCACATGGAGGAAGAAAACACCCTGAGCAAAAGATGATCAAAGTAGACACTTCTAATATCCTATTTATTTGTGGTGGTGCTTTTGCAGGAATAGAAAAAGTCATATCCAAAAGACTGAATACACAAGTAATAGGTTTTAATGGTGATGACAAAGATAAGGTAGATAGAGAGAATATGCTTCAGTACATTACCCATCAGGATTTAAAACATTTTGGACTTATTCCTGAGCTTATTGGCCGTTTGCCAGTCTTGACATATCTAGAACCACTTGATAAAGAGACACTCATAGCTATTCTTACAGAACCAAAAAATGCGTTGTTAAAGCAATATAATAAGTTATTTGCGCTAGAAGGTATAAAATTGGAGTTTGATAAAGAGGCGATTGATTTTATTGCAGACAAAGCCTTAGAATATAAACTTGGAGCTAGAGGACTTAGGTCACTTTGCGAAGCTATTTTGAACGATGCTATGTTTGAGTTACCATCACAGAATGACATCAAAGAGTTTATAGTCGATAAAGTATATGTCGAAGATAAGCTGAATAAAAGTGCTATCCGCAAGTTGATTGCAGCATAATAGGTTTAAGAAAATAAGTAAAAAGCCACTTGGAATATGATGTTTTGAGTGGCTTTTTTTATGCGAAATAGCGTGATATATATAATACGCTCTATGATAAATAAAGTAGAATTAATAAGAATTTTTAAAATCATATCTAAAACCCGAATAATAAACAAATCCTATACTCAATGAAAATATCATTTGATTTAGACGACACTATAATCCCTGGAATCAAAACTTTTGAAACGGAACCACAAACATTAATACACAGAATTTTTGGAATAGAAAAAATAAGGAAGGGTACTATCGAACTATTTAAAGCGCTAAAAACCCAAAATCACAGCATTGGAATCTATACAACATCATTTCGGTCAGTTTTTAAAATCAAGTTGTTATTCTTGTTTAATGGTTTTTCAGTAGATTTTGTCATTAATCAAAATAAACATCTTCATGTTTTAAAAAACAGTCAAAATAAGCCATCAAAATATCCTTCTTTGTTTAACATTGATATTCATATTGATGACTCTAAAGGTGTTGCTATAGAAGGAGAAAAATATAATTTCAGGACAATTATAGTTGATGAAGATGTTGAAAATTGGAAGGATTTTGTATTAAAAAATATTGAAATTTAGGATTTCTAGAAAATTATATCCAACAAATGATGTGAAGATACAAATGACATTACCTTTGACATATTAATACTTTAAAAATTATGAAACTTGGTTTTATCTTTCTAGCAATTTCGATGACACTATTCTCCTGCGATGTACCAAAAAGTCATCCACCAAAAAAAACATCATCTCCAGATAGTATTTATCACGATCTTGATTTCTCAAAGATTGACACAACAGATTATTTAACTATTTCATCCAAAGCAGGTCCGTTTTATGAATTAGGTGTTCCTTTTGCGTTTGTTAATAAAAGAAATGACACCATTATTCCATCAGGAAAATATTATGCCACGTGGACAGATACCTTAAAAACATTCGCCATAGTATCTAAAAATTCAGAAATGATAGGTATCGATAGAAATGAAAATCTACTGTTTAGTGTTTTCTCCTTTGATAATGGGCCAGACTATGTGGTAGAAGGACTTTTTAGAGTCATGCGAAACGGCAAAATTGGGTATGCAAATATACAGGGTTAGGTAGTCATTCCATGCCAATTTGATTGCGCCTATTATTTTGAAGATGGAAAAGCGAAAGTATCAAACAATTGCAAAACCATCAAAGAAGGTGAGTACCATCGTTGGATAAGTGATGATTGGTATTATATTGACAAACAAGGGAATAGGATAGATTAATCTTACAATTTTTGTAAATCACGGGTTAAATTATGATACTTGTATTGCTTTAGTGGGATTTTTAATGTGTTGCATTGCAATTACAAATTTTCATGCAGTCTTTAGCAGTACTGCGAAGATCGGAAGGAAAATTTTGTAGGATCACAAAATGTAAATACCTTTGCAATATGAACCACAATTTGATATTAATGAAGCTGTGATAATCAGCAAAATATATGTCATACGAGATCAGAAAGTGATGTTGGATGAAGATTTAGCAGATTTATACGACGTTGAAACAAAACGACTTAATGAGCACAGGTAAAAAGAAATATTATTCGCTTCCCTGAAGATTTTATGTTTGAATTGACTAAGTCCGAATATGAAATCTTGAAGTCGCAAAATGCGACATCAAGATGGGGCGGAAGGAGGACTTTACCTTATGCATTTACAGAACATGGCGTATTGATGTTGTCAAGTGTCCTGAAAAGCGAAAAAGCTGTGAGTGTTAATATCAGAATCATGAGAACATTTATACGGATGCGAGAATTATTACTGGCTCACAAAGACCTGATACTAAAAGTAGAAAAGATAGAACAACAAATGGATGGCCAAGGTCATGAGATCAAAGTATTGTTTGAATATATTAAGAGACTGATAGAAACCAAAGATGAAAAAGATGCACAACAATCCAGAAAAAGAATAGGCTACAGAAAAGAACCAGAATAATAAATCAGCATCCCGTTTACCCAAAAAACTTACGCTACATCGGCTATAAATTTTTAATGTTTTGCATCGCAATAACAAATTTCATCCTATCAATACCGGTACTACGACTATTGGATTAAAAGCACAAGTCGCAAACTTGCAATAGCAGCGGAATGATAAAAGAAATAGGCATAAATTTAAAACCCAAACAATTTTGCCTTCTAAAAATGGCATCTACATTAATCTTTATCATTTTACTGTCAATATTGCTACAAAACCCACTATACAGGCATCCTTCTATAATCCTTTTAGCCTTTAATGTGTTACATAAAATAATCATTGACGAATAATTAAACCTTGATATCCAATTAACAAAATTTAGCTAGCTTTTTTGTTCAAAATATTTATACTATCATTTTCAAAATAAATATTTTATTATGATGGCAACAGTTGAGCATCAAATCTTATAACACACAAAAATATTCTCTATCAAATCTGTTTCAAATCCTCATTAAATACCAGTAAATCTAAACACATGCTCAAGTTAATCACAAGTTGTTTTTTATTAATATGCCTAAATGCTTGTGCCCAGAAAAGCACCAAACCAGAAGCAAATTCTTCACCTAAAACAAGTGATGCTGTCATTAATTTGGATACAAACTGGGTAGACAAAATTGTCAAGACTAATGATGAATGGAAAAAAGAATTGACTTCATCCCAATACTATATCCTTCGTGAACATGGTACAGAAAGGCCTAATAATAGTCCACTTAATAAGGTAAAAGAAAAAGGAACATTTGTATGTGCAGGTTGTAAAAATCCATTATTTGCATCAGAAACAAAATTTGATTCTGGTACAGGTTGGCCTAGTTTTTTCCAATATCTTTCGTCAAAAAGTGTATCCGTATCTGTAGATAATTCTCTGGGCATGTCAAGAGATGAAGTTACCTGTCAGCGATGTGGAGGACATTTAGGGCACGTATTTAATGATGGTCCCGATCCTACTGGACTTAGGTATTGTATGAATGGCGAAGCAATGCAATTTGTAGCTGCCCAAACACCACTTTCAGACCTTTCAGTCGCGACTTTTGCAGGAGGTTGTTTCTGGTGTACTGAGACGATTTTTGAGAGTATAAAAGGTGTCTCAGAAGTTATTTCAGGATACTCCGGTGGAGAAGAACCTAACCCAACTTATGAAAATGTAGGTGCAGGACGCACAGGGCATGCAGAAGCATTTGAAGTATATTATGATCCAAAAGTGATTAGTTATAAAGATCTAGTTCGAGTGTTTTTTGCATCAATAGACCCTACGATTGTCAATGGACAAGGTCCCGATCGTGGCAAACAGTATAGAACTATTGCCTTTTATAGAAATGAAGAAGAGAAAACAATCATTGATCAAAAAATAAAAGACATAGCGCTTGAATACAATAAACCTATTGCAACTCAAGTGGTACCTTTTACAAAATTTTGGGAAGCTGAAGCCTATCATCAAGACTTCGTAAAGCTCAATCCAAATCAAGGATATGTAAGAGCAGAAAGTATCCCGCGTAGAGAAAGGACATTGGCAAAAGTTAAGGATTTGGTGAAGTGATTACATCCTTAGATTTATGGTTCTGAAGATGCAGTCGGTAAATAAATAGGAATTTTAGAAAAAGTGAAACTAGAAATAATTAGTCCAAACCAATAACAAAATCAGATTGATGGTCAACCGCTTTTTACCCTAACCATGAAGGGAAGCGATTGATTATCAATTCAGTAGAAATTAATATTTTTTTTTCATTAAACCCAAAGACTTTTCGAAGCAGACTCAATTATGAAACATTTGGAGCTTAAGGATTTCCCTTTAACATCAATAGATAAAATTAGGTATTCAGATACTGATAGGCAAGGTCATGTAAATAATGCTGTATTTGCTAGCTACCTTGAGACTGGCAGAGTTGAACTGCTTTACAGCCCAAGTATTTCAATATTATCAAATGAAATAAGTTTTGTAATTGTGAATTTAAACCTACAATTCATCAAAGAAATATTATGGCCGGGACAAGTGGAAATAGGTACAGGAATTATAAAGATAGGAAATAGCTCCATAAAAATTTGTCAAAATCTTTTCCAAAATGGCGAATGCGTAGCCACATCAGAAAGTACCATTGTTCAAGTAGAAAAATCTACAGGAAAATCATTTCCAATTAGTGAAGAAACACGAAATATTCTTAATCAATTTTTATTTAAAGGTACAGTTGTTTAATTACAATTGAGTTTAGACAACAAAATAGTAAGAAAAATAGCTATTGATAATTAAAATAAAATCATCAGAAAAAAGACTTATATTTAATAAGGGATAGAAATCTATCATACAATCCAATGTTAAAAATTAATTGATTTATCAGGTTTAATAAAATACAAATTGCTAAACCACGATGAACTTCAAATTTCATGCAGACAGATAAAATTAATTTTAAGGCTAGGTGAATTTCACAATAAAACCAGAAGTCAATTCATTGCTTGTAATACATCTATTACATAAATTAATTTTATACTTTTCATAATAAAGATAAATATTCATTATAATTATTTTGATATATTTTTGTGCTGTATTTAATCACATTTAAATAAGCAGAAAATGAAAAAGTATATTTTTAGTTTATTAGTCATTATTCAATTTATGAGTTGTGCAGTGGTGCGACCGGGTGAAATAGGTGTAAAACAACGTTGGGGCAAACTCTCCAATAAAAGTTATGATGAAGGTCTTGTGTGGTTTAATCCCATCACGACTAAGGTAGTAAAAACCAACATCCAAATTAGTGACATCGAACTTTCGCTAAGTCTTCCGAGCAAAGAAGGTATGAGCGTGGTGTCTCAGATTTCCATTCTATACCGAATCGACAAAAAAATGGTACCTAGAGTCATCAGCGAGATAGGAGTAGGTTATGAAAACATAATCTCCAATGTATTCAGGTCTGCAGCAGCTGATGTTTGTTCAAATTATTTTGCAAAAGATATGCATTCAGGGATGAGATCAGAAATAGAACAATCCATTAAACAGAAAATGGACGAAACACTGCTCCGACAAGGAATCGTCGTGGAAGCTGTTTTAATGAAGAGTATACAATTGCCATCAGGTCTATCAAGTTCTATTGAGCAAAAACTACAAGCAGAACAGAATGCTATGAGAATGGTCTTCATTCTTGAGCAAGAAAAACTAGAAGCCGAGCGCAAAATAATAGAGGCAAAAGGCACTAGAGACTCACAGAAAATATTGTCCGAAGGTCTTACTGACGAAATTATTAAAGTAAGAAGTATAGAAGCGTTTATTGAGCTATCTAAGTCTACAAATAGTAAAATCATCATCACAGATGGTAAGGTTCCATATCTCATTGAGTAATAAATATTGAGTAATAAATTCTTAAATCAAAATAACAAATTAAAATCAAGTTTTATGACAAGAATCACCGTAGCTAAAGGCGATGGTATAGGTCCAGAAATAATGGATGCCACCATAGAGATCATAAAAGCAGCAGGAGCTGAGATCGAAATTGATGAAGTCGAAGTAGGCGAAAAAGTATATCTTGCAGGAAATACTGCTGGTATTGCTGCCGAATCATGGGATATCATCAGAAGAAATAAAGTGTTCTTAAAAGCACCTATTACTACACCTCAAGGTGGTGGGTATAAGAGTTTAAATGTAACCACTCGTAAATTTCTTGGATTGTATGCCAATGTAAGACCTTGTATGAGTCTCCATCCATTTATCAGCACCAAACATCCTGTGATGG
>Ga0209812_10000754_pt1 | contig 26665 bp, 20 predicted proteins | sample JI71714BDNA_FD_187502 | JGI IMG/M metagenome (GOLD analysis project Ga0209812, IMG submission 187502) | Wastewater effluent complex algal communities from Wisconsin, to seasonally profile nutrient transformation and Carbon sequestration -... | ecosystem: Engineered > WWTP > Effluent > Algae...
TCTTTATCCATGAAGCTTTTTTGCACTTTCAATTTTTGTTCCATTACGGAAGCCATCATCGGATAATCGGTACCTACGGTTTTAGAAACGGCATCGGAGGTAAGATAACGTTGTGTGCGTCCGGGGAAACCCATGATGAAAGAGAAATCATCTTTTTTCACACCTTTCAGTGAGATGGGCAGCGAATGCTTGGGAGTATAAGGTTTGTTGTTCACGGAGTACTCGGCCGGGTTGTTGTTTTGGTCGGCATAAATCCGGAAGATGGAAAAGTCGCCGGTATGGCGCGGCCACATCCAGTTATCGGTATCACCACCGAATTTACCTACCGATTCGGGCGGAGTACCCACCAGACGCACATCGCTGAACACCTGATAAACCATAAGGATGTATTCGTTATCGTAGTAAAATGACTTTACTTTTCCTTCGTAACCGGGACCTTCTTTGGCCGCATCGGCTTCCAGTTGTTTAATCACGGCAGCCTGTCCTTCGGCTCCTTTTACTTTGGCGGTAACATCTTCCATACGCACCAAAATCTTTACTTTCAGGCCTTCCACACGCAATTCCTTATCGTGTGAAGCAGCCCAGAAACCGTCTTTCAGCCAGTTATTTTTTGTGGTAGAAAGTTCGGCAATGGCATCGTATCCGCAATGGTGGTTGGTAAATACCAGTCCCTTGTTCGATACAATTTCGCCCGTACAGAAGCCGCCAAATGATACGATGGCATCTTTCACCGAGGCTTTGTTCACGCTATAAATGTCTTCAGCAGTAAGCTTACTGCCCATTTGCTGCATTTTGCCTTCCAATTGTTTTAAATACAAAGGAAGCCACATGCCTTCATCGGCTCTGGCCGACTGAAACAGGAAGAATACTCCCAACAGTAAGGCGCTTACCCGTTTAAATGAATGCTTCATTATGAATAGTGTTTTGAATTATGGCCACGAAAATAATCTTTTAATCCGGCCGGAATTCATTTTTCGACCAAAGACCTATTTACATTCGATTAACTGGAATGTAATTTTGGTTCTAAATCAACGGATTAAAGAGACTGTCTTATTTTAACTTAACCGTAAGTCCATCAAAGGCATACGTTGCTCCTGGATCTTCGATGCTTGATGTCCAGGAAATTCTGTTTTCGTTTACTTTCAAGGTTTTACCGGATGTTTCGGCCACTTTTTTAGGAAAGCTGACATCCAGGTTATAGGTGAACATCAATCCGATGGATGCGTAAACGGAGTCTTCGGCCGACTGCCCCAGAGGCCAAGTACGATAGATGAGTTCTTTTTTGCCTTTTTCTTCCACTTTTTTGTAGGAGGCAGGATTTGAACTTCCATTTTTTACACCTAATTCTATATGGGCTTTGTTCAGGGCTTCAATATCGGCAAATGCAAAATTCAGGTTTACCTTATTGGCATCTTTCGTAAAATTCACATCTGAAATGCCTTTGATATTTTTCAAACCTACCGTACTCATCTCCAATTCCGATAACGAGTCGCCCAGGTTAAAACCTTTTCCCGTACTGTCCATAGACGACATAAAGGATGAAAATTCGGTAGCATCTATCTCATAGGATATCGTACCTCCCATTTTAGAATTAAAAAGTACACGCTCACTTACGGTGCAGCTTGCCAGAATAAAAAGGGCGGAAAGGAAAACGAATAATTTTTTCATGTTTTTGCTATGTGAGAAACAAAGGTAGGTTTTGCACCTGAATATAATTGGATATTTATTTTTTATACTTCCTGTTTTTCCATTGGTAGTTTCCGGCCAGCGCCAAAATGGCCGTAAATACAATATAAAATGGGTAAAGAACAGAAGCCGGAATTAAATAAGGAATAAGCCGGTACTGCCCAAAACGATGCATGACGGGAAGCAGAATCAGACTGTCAAATACTACCTTGAGTAGAATCAGCATCAAAGGCTTGACCATACTGTAGCCGGCGAAAATGGGGAAACCCATTGCCAACAGGTAAATCAGATTCAACATTACCACCGACAACGTAAGAATTTTTCCCGCTCCCGAATAGGCTCTTGATTTGGCACCCCAACGTATGCGCCGCTGCAAAAAATGGCTGAGTGACTGATCTCCTTCTGTACGTATGGATGAAGCCGCCGAACTTAAGAATTGGATACTTTCCGCGCCAAAATGCTTGCGTGTTTTTTCAATGAGAAACACATCATCGCCTCCGGGGAAATCTTCGTTTCCTTTAAATCCGCCAAGGGTTTCGAAGCTCTCTTTTTTTATACCCATGGCCGCGGCATTGGCCATAAAGGGGATGCCCAGTCCCCAAAACGAAAGTCCGGAACCGATGAGCGACAGAAATTCGAGATCGGCCATGCCGGCCGCCGGATGGTTTCCGGAATATTGCAGAACCGGTGCACAGACAAGATGGGTATCTGCTTGGCAGAGTAATGTAAGTTGTTCATTCAGGGCCTGTAGGGTAAAGGTACAGTCGGCATCGGTAAAATGGAGGTATGCGGTTTCGGCATGGTTTATACCCCATTGCATGGCGCGCTTTTTGCCTTGCATTTCCTGCGGAAGATGAAGCAGATGAACCCGTCCGGAAGAAAATGCAGCTTCGCTCAAGATGTTTACACTTCGATCGTCACTATGGTCATTCACCAGTATAACTTGCCAGTGTGTGCTGTTTTCCACAACCAAGCGGATACTGTTTATTAGACCCGGAATGCTGGCTTCCTCATTCCGGAAAGCAATGATAAGGCTGGCTTCGGGTAAATTTTCAGGTTTAGTACCGACAAATCTTGATTTATAAACCGCCCGTTGCCACCCGAAAAGCATAATCAGGCAGAATAGGGAATAACCAAACAGTGCGGCATATATGAGGATGTCGGAAATCATTTTCTGATGTAAACCTACTAAAAACCGGCGCATAACGCTAAACACCTTTTCTTTTTTGCGGAAACCGGCAAAGCCCTACCTTTGGGCTGATGGCAAAGCAGCAGGAACGCATTGTATTGGGTATAGATCCGGGCACAAACGTATCGGGTTACGGGGTAATCCGCATACTAGGTTCAAAGCTGGAAGTATTGGATATGGGTATTTTTAAAATGCCGAAGGCCGATGACCATTTCGATAAACTGAAAGCTATTTTTAACGCTACCATTGCTGTAATTGAAAAATTTAATCCGCATGAATTTGCCGTAGAAGCGCCATTTTACGGAAATAACATTCAAAGTATGCTCAAACTGGGCCGTGCCCAGGGCGTTTCGATTGCTGCCGCGCTGAGTAAAAATTTGCCGGTTGCCGAGTATTCACCGCGTAAAGTAAAACAGTCCATTACCGGAAATGGAGCCGCATCCAAAGAGCAGGTGGCGGCCATGCTCAGGCAACTTTACGGCATTACCATTGATGAAAAATACCTGGACGCGACCGATGGATTAGCCGTTGCGGTTTGCCATGCTTTTGCCAACAAACTGGAAACGGGCAGCGAAAAAGTAAGCGGATGGGCTGCTTTTGTAAAGAAAAATCCGGGAAGGTTAACGTAGAATAAGTTTTGATTTTTTTAATCATTTTCACTGCTCCTTGCTCTCCCTGCTCCAAGGGATTTTTAATCCCGCGGAGTATAACGCACGGCAGAGCGCAGCGGCGCACGGAACGAAGTGTAGTATTTACTTCGTGTTCCGCTTCGCTACAGTACTCCGTGTTAATATTAAATTTCAAAAACAGCGATACACGGATTTTAAATCCGTGTATTAAGCGGTGCGGGATTATAAATCCCTTACAGCATAAGGTTTATTAAGCGGTGCGGGATTATAAATTATTACATGCGCCGCTTTACCCCTGCTCCAAGGGATTTTTAATCCCACGGAGTATAACGCACGGATTTGTAATCCGTGTACATTTTAAGTTTCAAAAACAGCGATACACGGATTATAAATCCGTGTATTAAGCGGTGCGGGATTATAAATCCCTTACAGCATAAGGTTTGTAATCCGTGTATGAAGCGGTGCGGGATTACAAATTATTATATGTGCCGCTTTACTTTACAGCATTTATTTATTTACAATTTCCCAAATCACAGTTATCAGGCTTTGGATTTATTTTTTATGATGGCATTTTTAATAACCGAGCAATAGCCCGGCAAGAGTAGTCCTTGTTCATAAAAGCCCCTTGATTTGATGAGTTTATGCATTTTTGGGTAATTGTATGAAGGTGCCGCCATAAACAAATGGTGCTCGGCGTGGTAGTTTACATGGAGCGGGGCAAACAGTATTTTTTCGAAGAAATTAGCATATACGGTTCGGGTGTTCATGCGCGGGTCGGCTGGGTTGGGACTCATGCTGTGCTCGGCCATACTGCGCACACGCAGGCTGAACGTGTATGTACTTATCAAGGCACCGAACCAGAGCAAATAGAGCCATCCGGCTCCGCAAAGCCAAAGGATAACCCAAATCAGTACATTTGAAACGATGGGGCCGCCCAAGTTTTTGACAATGAAGAGGAATGAACTTTTTGGCGGTTTTTCTTTCACCACCACACCGCTTAACTGGTATTCCCAGATGCCGGCCTGCATAAACAACAACCCGAAAAAACCTTTGAGTCCGGTGGCACCGAAGAGGTCGCGGAAAAATTTGCGGGCCATACTTTTTTCCGTGGCCGGATATCCGCGCGTGAGGGGTAAATCCGGATCGCCGGCATTTCCCGTAAAAATATGGTGTTCCAGGTGATAGGGCCGGTACCGAATCACGGAATGGAAAATAGGATATGCCCCCAGCCAGTTGCCGATAATTTCGTTCAGTTTACGGGTTTTAAACAGGGAATAATGCGAAGCATCGTGCATGATGATGGCACAGCCCAATTGTTTGCCGCCGATGATGAAAAGCGCAATGATAATGGTAAAAACATTGGGCCAAATGCCAGCCAACGCAAGCGCCCCGGCTATCCATAACCAGTTGTAAAGCACTTCCCAAAGGCCTTTTGCATCTGATTTCTGAAGCAGTTCGCTCATTTCCTCCTCGCTGAGGTAGGTTTTGAGAATCTGCATATAGGTGCCCGAATGATTTACTTTTTCTGAAACTTCCATACGAATTCAATGGCCAATTTAATGCTTATTTCCGAAACAGCGGATAGAGATGAACAGCATCATTTACACTGTGGAACTTGTTTTTGCAGTAATACCATCCAATGCTATAAACAGTAAAATAAGTATGTTTATGATTACCAGCCCTTCAAATACTTGGATTACATGATACGTTACCTCATTAAACGGATGTTCCTGCCAAAATTGAAAGGGTGATTTTAGCCGGTTAAAGATGAAAATGGTGTTTTCGCCGGCTTCTGCCGGAATACGGGCAAACAGGCCCGAAATAAATCCGAGTATAACAAGCAGGTTGAATAATACCAGGCTTATAATTTCGGGTTTTTTAAAGGCTTGTTTTTTGAATGCTTGTGGCGAAGTGCCCAGTATCCAAATCAGGATTAGTCCCAATCCGGCGCCCAACATATCGAGTACGATATCGTTTATTTCAAAATATTCAACATAATTGGGATAAAGGTGCAGGTACTGATACAGTTCATCGGTAATCATTATGGGAAGTGAAAATACCAATGCCGGTGCAAAGCGATTAAAAAGCGGGTAAATCAACATAGCCAGCAAAGCATATTCAAATGCATGGATGATTTCTATTTTCATCTCGAGCATCATAAACCAGTGAATCAGCAGGAATGCCAGCCAAAAGCCGGTTAGGGCAATTTTCAAGGTTCGGAAAGCGGGTATTTTCACTAAACCACGGAGCAGCAGGCCCAGTAGCATAACTAAAATAACTCCGCTCACGATTGCCGTATACCGGTTGAAAACCTGTAATCCGATTTCATTTTTGAAAGCCACCACATGCTTTACCGCAGGGTCGTGTAGGAAAATGAGAAAACAACTGTACAGGAATACCAGTAATCCATTAAATGCCTTATGTCCGGCTAACCGGGATATTAACCCGTTTTTGTTTTTCCGGTTTTCAGGGGGCATGTACTTATAACAATTTACTGATCAGCTTTTTCAAACTGCCCAGTGATACTTTGTTATACGGAGGGTAACGCAGGGGCGCATCGGGCCAGAAGGTACGTTTGAGCACGGCTTTTTTGTGGCTGAAGGTATCGAAGGAGCTGGTACCGTGGTATGCGCCCATTCCGCTGTCGCCCACACCGCCAAAAGGCATGCTTTCGCCGGTCATGTGCATTACGGTATCGTTTATGCTTACGCCGCCGCTGCTGGTGTTTTTGAGAATGGCGTCCTGAAAATCGGTATTGTTTGAAAACACATACAAAGCCAGTGGTTTTGCCCGGTCATTTACATAACGGATAACTTCGGATACTTCGGTAAATTCAATGATGGGCAAAATGGGGCCGAAGATTTCTTCGGTGAGTAAGGCACTGTCGCCGGCCGGACAATCAACCAGGGTGGGTTCAATTTTGAGCGCGTTTTCGTCGGCCTTACCTCCGTGAATGACCGGGGCATTGTTGAGGTAACTTTTGAGGCGTTCGAAATGCCGCTGGTTGATGATTTTACCGTATTCTTCGTTTCCGATGGGATTTTCGCCGTAAAAGCCGTTGATTTCTTTTTTGATGGCCTCGATGAGGGCTGCTTTTACCTCTTTATGAACGTAAAGGTAATCGGGAGCCACACAGGTTTGGCCGCTGTTGATAAGCTTGCCCCAGGTAATACGCCGGGCCGCAATGGTAATGTTTATGTCTTTGTCTACAATACACGGACTTTTTCCGCCGAGCTCTAATGTAACGGGGGTGAGGTGACGGGCTGCGGCTTCATAAACAATTTTACCCACGGCAGTACCGCCGGTGAAGAATATATAATCGAATTTTTCTTTTAATAAATCGGTTGTGGCCTCAACGCCGCCTTCCAGCACATACAGGAATCCGGGGTCGAAATTGGGGTTGATGATTTTGGCCAGTATTTTGGATGTGGCGGGTGCTACTTCCGAGGGCTTGATGATACAGGTATTGCCGGCTGCAATGGCTCCGGCCAACGGTGAAATTGCCAATTGGAACGGATAATTCCAGGGCGCAATGATGAGCGTTACGCCATACGGGTCGGAATAAATTTTGCTGCTGCCAATGAAGTGAAACAATGGGGTGGGAACAGATTTTGGTCTGGCCCAGCGAGCCGTGTTTTTGATGCAATGATCAATAGGATTGAGCGACATGCCGATTTCGGCGGCAAAGGCCTCAAATTTTGATTTACCCAGATCCAGGCGCAGGGCTTCCATGATTTCGGCTTCGTGGCTGTTAATAAGCTCTTTGAGTTTACGAAGCTGCGCGATACGGAAATCAACGTCTAAACTTTGTGCGCCGGCAAACCATGAGCGTTGGCGTTTTACGGCTTCTGCGGCTGATATGGCCTGTTTTTCTGCGATGGGAGCTGTTGCTTGCATGTGTTGTATCAGTTTAATATCACTTCGCCGTAAAGGGCATAGTGATCGGATAAGTCGATAAATTTATGGTTCCCGAAGGATTTGGAAGTAAATTTATGAATTGTGCGCCGAATGCCGGCAATTTTTTTTGAATTATCGCGAACTAAAATATAATCGAGCGTGCTGCTGGGTTCTCCGAAAAATTTTGCGGCCAGGTCGTTTTGTGCATGGTACGAAAAAGCTTGTCCGGCCATGGGCCCGTCGAGTGCATTCAGAGTTTTGAGCATGGCCCGGTATTCGGCAGTATCGTGCAGGTTGGTATTCAGGTCACCAATGATGAGCAGGGGAAGGCTGTCGGGCACATGGGCGGTGTTTTTAACGAGTTGGGCAAACTGTTTTTGCCGGGTTTCGGGAGCGGGACCCGACTGTACGTGGGTGCCGGCAATCCAGACGGTTTTGTTGTTTTTGCGCAGCGAAAATACATAAGCACCTTTTCCGCTCATACAGTCGGAGCCTTTACAGGCTTTGTATTTTATGAATTGTAGATCCTGGATAGGCAAACGGCTTAAAATCCAGAGGCCGGAATTAACTTTGAAAAGGCCTCCGCCGGGCGGTTTTCCGGTTCGGTAGGGATAGCTTGTTTGCAGTTGATGCTCGATACGCGCCCTTGATTTTTTCATGAACGCTTCCTGGAGGATGATGACATCGGCCTGTGATTTTTCGAGTACGGAGCTGATCATGGCGGCCCGCTCCTGTTGGTCGGATTTGAAGATGGAGGGCGGAACCATGAAAATGTTCCAGCTGAGTATACGCAGGGTATCGGTTTGGGCTATGCTGCCGGAACTTGGGAAACAGAGAACCGAACAGAGAAAAAGCCCCGAAAGTAACGGCGATTTAAAAAGCCGGAACTGAAAACGGCCTTTACATGCCGCGCGGGATTGCAGCGGAAATTTTTTGGTGTGGAACATTCCCTTTGCGGGTATTTGATTCAAAAAATTGAAGCGGAAAGCCCGGCCTGAACCTTGGTTTGGAAAACGGCGGGTTTTCGCGCCCAAAAACTTAATAACGCAGGCCTATTTTTTTGTAAATGAAATGCATGAGCCAGGCCGGACCGATGAGCAGAAACTGCAAATCTTTGAGGAAGGAGGGTTTTTTACCCTCTACGCTGTGGCCCCAAAACTGGCCAATCCAGGCGAGTACGAATATGATGAGTGCAAGCGCCCAGAGCGGAAAACCGGTGGGTTCGAGCATGATTTCGAGTTGATAGGATAAGGCCAGGCATGCCGCCGAGAATAAAATCATACCGAAGGTAAGGGCCGGCGAGAGGCTGATGTAGTAAAATAAAACCAGGGTAAGGGCAATGAGGGCAATGTTGAGTTTGCCAAATTCGTTGGGCAGTTCAACCGGTAATTTGATTGACCAGAGCATGGCCGTGATGGTCCAAAATATAATGGGAACACAAATCCAGTGTACCATTTTGTTGGTTGGATTCTGGTGGCTTTCGCCATATTCGAGAAGCAGGCGTTCAATTTTTCTCATGTGCTTAGGTGTTTTATGCATACGTTAAAAACAAGCTAAATGTACACATTTTATTTCAGATGTTAGGCATACATACTATTTTCGAAAAAAAATTACCATGCACCGTTTTTTTGCCTTTTTGCTCCTGCTTTTAGCGTCTTCGGTTTTTGCCCAGAAAACCAAAAAGTATAACCCTGATTTGTCGTACATACGTGTTGACAGTATACAGATTGTACGCGATAATTTTGGGGTTCCGCATATTTATGCGCCCACCGATGCCGAAGTTGCATACGGACTGGCCTGGGCGCAGTGTGAGGATGATTTTGCCACCTTGCAGGATTTTTTACTCATCATAAAAGGGTTTTCGGGGCGCAAAAGCGGTATTGAAGGAGCCAAGCTTGATTATGCGGTGGGTATGCTGCGTACCCAAAAATTGGTTGAGGAGGAATACGAAAAACAGGTTGACCCCAAGATGCAGAAATACCTGCGGGCATTTGCTGCGGGAGTGAACCGCTGGGTTGAACTGCATCCGGAAGAGGTACTGATAAAAAAGGCCTTTCCGGTTACGGAATACGATTTGGCGGGCGGGTTTAACCTGGGCCTGAGTTTGATGACCGGGGTACAAGATGCCTTTACCAAGATATTAGAGAATAAACTGCCTCCGCCTTCGCAAAATCCGCCTAAGGGCTCAAACGCCATGGCGGTGCACGGTTCTAAAACCAGCGATGGGAAGAATTACATAGCCATTAATTCGCATCAGCCGCTTGATGGCATCATGAGTTGGTATGAGGTACATCTGGTTAGCGGCGAAGGCATGAATATTCTGGGCGGTGCTTTTCCGGGTGCCTGCATAATCGGGCACGGGGTAAACGAAAACATTGCCTGGGCCCATACGGTTTCCTTTCCGGATTTGAAGGATTACTACAAGCTGGAAATGCATCCGAAGAAAAAAGATTATTACCGTTTTGACGGGCAGTGGATAAAGCTGGAATCGGAGCGTATACCGCTGCGCATCAAGTTTCCGAAGAGTAAAATACGTTTAACCGTAGGGAAAAAAGGGTATTGGAGTAAATACGGACCAACCCTGAAAACAGACCAGGGTGTATATTCGTTCCGCCTGCCCACCTTCGGGAAATTGGGGGCGCCCCAGCAATGGTTTGAAATGGGAAAGGCCGGCAATTTAACCGAGTTTAAAGCTGCCCTGCAAATGCAGAGTGTACCCTGTTTTAATATTGTGTATGCCGACCGTTTTGACAGCATCATGTACATATCAAACGTAACGGTACCGGTGCGGAATCCGAATTATGAATGGGATAAAACCCTGCCGGGCGATACGTCGGCCACGTTGTGGAACAGTTTTCAGCCGGTTCATAAATTGCCCCAGGTGGTAAATCCAGATTGCGGGTATGTGTTTAATGCCAATAATTCTCCTTTTTTATGCACCCACCCGAATGATAATCCGAACCCGGATGATTATGACAAAACCATGGGTACCCAGATTTTTCATACAAACCGGAGTAAGCGTTTTGAGGATTTATTTGCCGAGAAATCGGCTGACGGAAACATTAGCTGGGATGAGTTTGTGGCCATAAAATATGACCGTCAGTATCCGGATACCTTTCAATTTCCGGTAATTGTGGATGGAATTCTGGATAGCGATCCTGCAAATTATCCGGAAGTGAAGGAAGAATTGGAACGCATACAACGCTGGAATAAGCGCGGCGATACCAATAATATTGAAGCCTCTTTATTTGTGATGACATTGTATTATATTTTAGAGACAAACGGGGGCATTGATCTTACGCTGCACCATAAACCGCTGATAAAAGATTCGGTTATAATCAGCTCAATTAAAATGGCCCGAGATTATTTGATGAAACATTACGGCACCCTGGATGTGCCGCTGGGTAAATTACAGCGTCTTCGCCGAGATGATGTGGATTTACCGCTTCCGGGTCTGCCGGATTTGGTGGTGGCCATGTATTCCAGTCCGAGAGAAGACGGAACGATGGCCCCGAGGGCCGGAGAGAGTTATATCATGATGGTAAAAATGGGCAAAGAAGGCCCGGAAATTTCTACCGTAAATGCGTATGGTGCCAGTTCAAGAAAAGGAGACAAACATGCCACCGACCAAATGAAACTATTCATCAACCACGAAACCAAGCCCATGACTTTGGATTGGAACGAGGTAAAAAAGAACGCGGTGCGGGTTTATCATCCGAGGTAGATGATTGGTTAATTGTTATCTGTTATTAGGCGATAGGGAAGAGAGTCATTAGCACATCAGCACATCCCATCATCAGCAAATTAAGGGGCAATAGCTATCGGGGTTTGATTTTGGTTCAAACGGTCAACATTATTTAGGCATTTACAATTTACATCTCAATACCCAATACTAAATACTCAATACTAAAAACAGGGATATCCAATTGCTTGAAATATCCCTGTTTAATCAGCTTAACTTTTACTTCGTCTAGTTCCTGGTAGAAATGTATTGAGACAAATCGGTGGAGTAGGAACTGAACTGAAATTTATCGAATGTTTTGAAGTAGTTTGGTTTGTCAACCACAAAATCATAACAGTATTTGGCTACATCCAATTTATAACTGTCGAAGCTCATCAGGCCAAGTAGGTCAGCCACTTGTTCGGAGTTAAAGCCGGCGGTTCTGGCCGAACTTTTAATCATGCTGGCCTTATTGCTGTCGAAACTTTGTTTGCGTATGGTTTCTCTGTACTGGGCAAACGTAGCCGGATCCATTCCGATGGGCAATATCGGCTGTGGCGTATTGTTCCATTGGTTGTCGGGATTGTTTGGCCATTGCGTATTTGGATTATTCCACTGGTCGTTTGGATTATTCCATTGGTTCGGATTGTTATTCCATTGATTGTTTGGATTGTAATTCCAGTAACCATACCAGAAATCATTGGCCTGTTGGTTGTTCTGCATGAGCGGTACCTGCTGTAAAATGGTGATGCCCCGCATGTTTCTGAACTCGGCTACCGTACGGCTGTTGTTGTAAATACTCAATACAGAGCGATACACATTGATGCCATTGCGCTGCACGAACACTTCTTTTACGCCCGGGCGCAAATCAAAAAAGCGAAACTTGCCGGATGCATTGGTGATAATCTGGTCATCAATCCGTACGGTGTAAATTCCGGGTTCGTAGATGCGCAGGAAAAATTCAGCATTACCAAAAAAATAGTTGCCGGCCTGTGCCGCGAACCCTGCCAAAATGAAGACGATTGTAAAGATGGGTTTCATTTGAATTTCTCCTTTCTTTTTTATTGTATCAAATGTAAACCAAACAATGTGCCGGCTGTTTCTTTTTTGGATAAATTAGTTTTAAATTATTCATAATCAAACGATAATTTTTAATTATGTATCCTGAATCGCAATCAGTATGTTTGTAAAAATGCTTGAATATGTACAATGAACCAATGTTAAAACCGGGAGCCCTGAAAGGCAAAACCGTACTGGTAACCGGAGGCGGAACGGGTTTGGGCCGTTCCATGACCAAATACTTCCTTGAATTGGGAGCCAATGCCATCATAACCAGTCGCAAGGCAGATGTATTAACGGCCACTGCTGCCGAACTGGAAGCCGAAACCGGTGGAAAAGTGTTGGCACTGGCCTGCGACGTGCGCGATTACGCCGGCGTAGAGGCTGTGATAGCCAAAGGAATTGAAACCTTTGGTCAGATTGATATCTTGGTTAACAACGCTGCCGGAAATTTCATCAGTCCTACCGAAAGATTGAGTAACCGTGCCTTTGACAGTATTGTGGATATTGTGCTGCGCGGTTCATATAATTGTACGCTGGCCCTGGGTAAAATATGGATTGACAACAAGCAGCGTGGAAGCATGCTGAATATTGTTACCACGTATGCCTGGACCGGTTCGGGTTATGTGGTTCCTTCGGCCTGTGCCAAAGCGGGCGTATTGGCCCTTACCCGCTCACTGGGTGCTGAATGGGGCAAATATGGTATACGGGTAAATGCCATCGCCCCCGGCCCTTTTCCAACCAAAGGTGCCTGGGACAGGCTTTTTCCAAAGCAGTTTGCCGATAAGATAGATCCGGCCGCCCGCGTACCGCTGAAACGTACCGGCGAGCATCAGGAATTGGCCAATCTGGCTGCTTACCTGGTTTCTGATTATGCATCGTACATGACCGGCGAGGTGGTTACCATTGACGGGGGCGAATGGCTGAACGGTGCCGGAGAGTTTAACTGGCTGGATGAAGCTACAACACCGGAGATGTGGGATCAGATAGAAAAAATGATTCGTTCATCGGCCGGAAAGCCCAAGGAATAAGGTAGACAAGCATTTTTAACGAAGCTTTACCGCTTTGCTAACAAACCGTTTTGCCTAATCAAACGTTATTTGCAAGTATGAAGGCTATTTTATTGAACGGGCTCTCGCTAATTTTAATGGCTATTCCCGGATGTAAATCGGGCGCACAGCCCACACAGAAAGTAATGGATATGAGTGAAAAAGAAATAACATCGGTAAAAACCGATACGGCCACTTTTGGTGCCGGCTGTTTTTGGTGTGTTGAAGCTGTTTTTCAGGAACTGGATGGTGTAATGAGCGTAAGCAGCGGATACATGGGCGGAGCCGTGAAAAATCCAACCTACAAGGAAGTATGCACGGGCCAGACCGGACACGCCGAAGTGGCCCGCATTATTTATGATCCGGCTAAAATAAGTTTTGCCGATTTACTGGAGGTATTCTGGAAAACCCATGACCCTACCACGCTCAACCGGCAGGGTGCCGACGTGGGTACACAATACCGTTCGGTTGTTTTTTATCATTCTGAAGAGCAAAAAACCGAAGCGGAATCATACAAGAAAAAACTAGACGAATCGGGGGCCTGGGATAAACCTTTGGTAACGGAAATTAGTCCGGTTGAGATATTCTACGAAGCCGAAGACTATCATCAAAATTATTACACGCAAAACGGCGAAGCTTCTTATTGCCAGTTTGTAATACGGCCCAAGATGGATAAATTCAGAAAAGCGTTTGCCGATAAACTCAAAAAATAAAAGGCTTTTTTCGGAAAGATTAGTTTAAAAAAACGGCCCGTTTGGGGTCGTTTTTTTTCTGCCTTATTTTTGGCTTCATACATTCAAAACCGGGTTTCGTGAAAAGCTAACCTAATTTTGCTAGGATTGTGTCCTACTTCCTGTTTCTTTTGTTTTATATTCACATCCTAAAATAAAATTGAATGAAACGTATTCTGTTTTCCCTATTACTTGTTTTTCTTGCATTAGGAATTGATGCCCAAAATGCTTGGGTTACGGCGGCCTCGGGCTTACGCCTGCGCGAAACGGCATCGCTTTCGGCAAAAGTGGTGGTGCTTATTCCCTTTGGTCAAAAAGTACAGGTACTGGAGCGTACCAAGGTGATTACTGAAGCGGAAGGAATTGAAGGTACTTTGGTTAAATTGAGTTGGAACGGTAAAACGGGTTATGCATTTGATGGGTTTTTATCGGAAATTGAACCGAAGGATATATTTAAAGTAACCGAGGCCTGTGCCATATTTAAAACCATGGATGCCACCGAGCTCGCCCGTTTTGATAAAATGGGGGAGGATGAAAAAGCGGAAGTAGGATCGGATATGGGCTATTATGCCATGACGGCCAATGATTATTTGAAATCAAAAAAAATTAAAACGATAACTACCGAAAAACGTTTCCTGCGCTTTGAAGGCCCTGAGGGAAAATTTTATTTTTTCGACTGTTATAAAATCGATTGCCTGTGGCAGGTAATTTTATTCAAGCCGGGTAAAGCACCCCTGGTAATGAGTACGGTTGATTTTTCGGCGGGACAAGAGGGCAAGGCAACAACCTATTTTAAATAAAATTCAACTAAACTAAATAGTATACCATGAAAAATGTAGCATTTCTTTTTTTCGTATTTGCTTTTGTAATTGGCTTAAACGCGCAAACTACCATTCGCACCAATACCAGCGAAGACTGGGATTACTGGCGCGTGACCGGGGATGTATCGGCTACCCTGCGCACCAATACGAGTGAGGACTGGGATTACTGGAATCTGGAATTGGGTTCTGAAAGGGTGGTTATTCGCACCAATACCAGTGAAGATTGGGATTATTGGCAGTTTAAACACAACGGCAACACGGCCACTTTACGCACCAATACCAGCGAGGATTGGGATTACTGGCAACTGAAATATGAAAGTAGAACCCTCACACTGCGCACCAATACCAGCGAAGATTGGGATTATTGGAGAAGTTCAGGTTCTTTTTCATGCAGCATACGTACCAATACCAGTGAAGATTGGGATTATTGGAGAATTTCCGAGAACATTTCCAGTTTAGGAATTTTTGAGAAGGCCGCATTGGTTTTTGTGCCTATCATTTCGGCTGTTATTATCAAAAAGGCCTAGTTTGTCTTTTTAATCTTGGGCTTCATCGGCCTGTTCTTTTCCGGCCTCCCGTTCACGTCGTATTTGCTCTATCAGGCGATGCACTTTATTTATATTTTCAGAACTGTTGATGGTGTGTTGCGGCGTAAGGCTTGCTCTTTCGGGCATATTCTCAATATGCATGGTGCTGGTTGGGAACGCAAACCGAACTTCCAATAATTCGGCAAGACGGATAATATCCAACATGAGTTCCTGTCTTGACTCCAGCTCAAGATTAAAGTCTTGGGTGTTGAAATAACAACTGCAACGAAGGGTTAAGGAAGATGCATCAAAATTATGCAGGTGAACCTGAATGGTATCTATGTTTACCATGGGATGGATATCCATCAATTGCCTAACTCCGGCAACGAACTGCGAAATTAACTCCGGTGGGGTATCATACGTTACTCCCAAATTAAACTTATACCGGCGTTGCACACGCATACCTAAATTGTTAATGGCTGCATCGGCCAGTTTACCGTTGGGAATGGTGATTAATGAATTATCGAATGTACGGATGCGGGTACTGCGCAGTCCAACTTCCTCAACAGTACCTTCAATGTTATCAATGGAAGGAATAAAAATATGGTCTCCGATCTGGAATGTGCGGTCGAGTAGCAGCATCATGGAACCAAAAATATTTTTTACGGTATCCTGTGCGGCAAAAGCCAGGGCCAAACCACCAATGGATAAACCGGCCAACAATGCCGTAAGGTTTATGCCCGTTAAACCCAAAACCAGCATTAGGGTACCTACAATGATAAATGCTTTGGCCAGTTTCCGGGCCAGTGGAATGAGCTGGTCATCTAATGTAGAAATCGTATTGGCTGCAATTTTCATGGCAATGAGCGAAACAACATCGGCTACACGGTAAAGCAGGTATCCAAAAAACACGGCTTGCGCAATGCCCGTAATGAGCAAAATGGTAGAATTAAAATTGAGTGGTAATAATAACAAGGGATATAACATCCGGATGAGGCGGACCGCCATCAACAAGCTGAAAAGATTAGCAAAAGAGCCTATAATTTTAACTGATTTTTCGCTGTGGATAATCCGCCGGCGGGTAATGGCATTTACAATTTTTTTTGACAGGATGAATGTGATAAAATACAGGGCAATAGCCCCAAATATCAGGATAATGAATCCCAGCCATTGCCACTGTTCAAAGCCTAAAAACACCCCATTTCCCAATTTTTTTAAATAATGCGAAATGGTTTCGCTACCCCTGGGAAATACACTTTTGTATAAATCAGGAATATGTTTTACGGTTTCCTGCGAATAATACCATTCATTGCCAACCTTTTGAAGGTATATTTTTTTATGGTTTTCAAATGGATAATACACATGTTTTCCGGAAACGGTATCAATAAAGTTTGGGTCATTGCTGAGTAAATTGGTATCAACGGCAATGCCGTATGCATCCATTATTTTTTTAAGTTGTTCGGCCAGCCGTGGTGCTTCATTTGTACCGGCTCCGTATAGGGTTTGTCCTGCTTTTGCCGGCTTATAATTGTCGAGCCTAAGGTTTGACTCATGTTTGAAAATGGTGGCTGCAGGTGTTTTTTGGTTTTGTGAAAATACAGTTCCGCAATATAAAAGGGCAATTGCAATAAAAGAGCGTATAAAGTGGATCCTATTTTTCATGTTGAATGGTAGATTTTGTGTTTGAAAAAAAAAGCTGCTACTTTTTTGATTTATTTTTTCTCAAATTCCCTATCCGGAAAAGGGCATATCCGCAAACCGCAACCGGCATCAGGCAAATCATAAACATGGTTACGGACATGATACCCGAGTATATAAACGGATTGGTATAGGTGGCTTTTTGGTTTTCCATACGTTCACTGTAGGCTGCTTTCTGGGTTTCATCGCTGATTTTTGCCAAATTTTCAACAACAAATTTTTCATTGGCTTTAACAAGGTAATCCGGTTCAATAATTGTATAAAAAACAATATTCCCAATAAAAAATATACCAACACCGATTGCAGCGGTTAAAACGCCGGCTTTCACCAATTGCCCAAATTTAGTTTCAGGATATTTACGGCTAATCAAAATCATGGCTACAACAGCTCCGGCAGAAGCAAGCAACATGATGCCGTAGCCTAGGTTTTCGGCTCCGGTTTGTGCATCTTCTAAAATTAAGGCCGGGCCAATTACGGCACTCAACAATACTAAACCGGATAAAATTCCGAGCGGAAAAATAATTTTATTCATGCGTTGTTATATTAAATGTTGCGGCTCGTTTTAATCGGTCGTTGATGGCATCTGCCATTTCGTGGCCTGTTATGTATGCTGAAACGAGCAATTCAGGATTTCCGGCATCTGCTTCGCGAAGCATGGCGTAAAATTTACGGGCCGCCTCACTGTAGTTTGCATCAGCAGAAAAGTTAAGTTCAAGCGCTTCTTTTCCTTTTAAATATGGTAAATTAGAGCCAAACCGGAGCAAGGTAAACGGCGTGTTCAGAATTTCTTCACTAATTTCTGTTTCGCTGTTTATAAGTACTAATTTTTTCCGTGGTGCATAATGCACACTCAGTTGTCCCGGAGCTTTTGGGTTTCCCGAAACGTTTATCCTTTCGGATATGGGACCCGTTACTTTTTCGATGGCTGATTTAGCTAAGCTTCCCCTTCGCAGGATAACCGGTTCGCCATTTTCAAATCCAATGATGGTACTTTCTAAACCCATTGCACATGGGCCGCCATCGAGCGTATAATCAACGCGGTTTCCCAAATTTTCCATGACATGTTCGGCTGTGGTCGGACTGATGTAACCAAACGGGTTGGCACTGGGCGCCGCCAATGGAAAGGGCAACGCATTTAATAACGCTAAACTTAATGGATGATTTGGCACACGAAGGCCTACGGTTTCCAGTCCGGAGCTTACCACATACGGAACCGTATTCTTTTTTGGAAGAACCAGCGTAAGCGGTCCGGGCCAGAATGCTTCTGCCAGTTTTTTAGCCATTTCCGGAACTTCGCATGCCAGCGCAAATGCGGCTTCCATATTCGCTACATGTAAAATCAGCGGGTCAAAATCGGGGCGGTTTTTAGCCTTGAAAATGGAAAGGACAGCTTCTTCGTTTAAACCATTGGCGGCCAATCCGTATACCGTTTCTGTGGGAATGGCAACCAACTTGCCGGCTTTGATTAAGTCGGAGGCGTATTGAATATCTGTTCCACATGCTGCTTTCACGTTGCAAAGAAAAGGAATTGCGTGTATTTTTCGTTTCTAAGGCAATGAATCTTATTTTTGTGCCTTTATTGATTTTGAGTACATGAAACTTTCACATAATTATCTGCAATCTTTATTGCCTATTGCGCTTTCTCCGGAACGTACCGCCGAAATTTTAACCGAATGCGGTTTAGAGGTGGAAGGTATCGAAAAATATGAAAGCATTCCCGGCGCTTTGCAGGGACTTGTGGTTGGTTATGTGCTTGAAAAAGCTAAACATCCCGATGCTGACCGCCTGAGCTGTACAAAAGTAGACGTAGGCGAGGGCCGTGTGTTGGACATTGTTTGCGGTGCGCCTAACGTGGAAGCCGGCCAAAAAGTAATCGTGGCTACGGAGGGTACCATGCTTTATCCAACTGAAGGAGAGCCTTTTGTAATCAAAAAATCAAAAATCCGCGGTCAGGCTTCCGAAGGAATGATTTGTGCCGAGGATGAAATCGGGTTGGGAAAATCGCATGAGGGCATTAAAGTGCTTCCTGCCGAATTGCCCGTGGGAATGCCCCTTGCCGACTATTTTAATGTTGCCGTAGATTATACCATCGAAATAAACATCACACCGAATCGCCCGGATGCGGCCTCTCATTTGGGTGCTGCCCGGGATATCATGGCCCGTTTGCGCCTGGAAAACCCGGAATTAAACCTGAATTTGCCTTCGGTAGATTCATTTTCAGCAGAAACCGGAAAATCTCCCATCGAAATTTCAATTGATAACAGTGCAGCCTGCAAACGCTATGGCGGTATTTACCTTAGCGGGGTAAAAGTGGCCGAATCGCCCGAATGGCTCAAAAACTTTCTGAAAACTGTAGGTCTGCGCCCCATAAATAACGTAGTAGACATTACCAATTTTGTGTTGTTTGAAACCGGACAGCCGCTGCATGCTTTTGATGCTGCTAAAATTACGGGCAATAAAATCAGTGTGAAAAACTGCTCTGAAGGCACAACTTTCATAACACTCGACGGAGTGGAACGCAAGCTTTCGGCCGATGATTTAATGATTTGCAACGCTTCGGAACCGATGTGTATGGCCGGCGTTTTTGGGGGTGCTGATTCTGGAGTTACCGAAACAACCACTGCCGTATTTTTGGAAAGTGCCCGTTTTGAGCCCTCTTTTATCCGCCGTACGGGAAAGCGTCATGGTTTAAAAACCGATTCATCGTTCCGTTTTGAACGCGGAACCGATCCCAACGGTACGGCTTTTGCCGCCAAACGGGCCGCATTGCTGATGAAGGAAATTTGCGGTGCCAAGATTGAATCCGGTTTTCAGGATATCTATCCCGAACCTTTTGCCGAGCGCAACATTTTATTGCGCAAATCGGTTCTCAGTCGTGTAACCGGATTGGATATTCCGGATGCCGACGTGCAGCGGATTTTAGAAGGTTTAGGTTGTGAAATTAAAAGCACTGACGCTGAAGGGTTTAACGTTTGGGTGCCTTTGTTTAAAACAGATGTAACCCGCGAAATAGATCTGGTTGAAGAGGTTATTCGTATTTATGGGTATGACCGTGTTCCGATGCGCGGAAATGTAACGTATACACAGCCCGAAGTAAAGGGCGAAAGCAAACGCTATGCCTTTTACACTAAACTGGCTAATCAGTTGGCCGGTTTGGGCTTCAATGAAATATTGACAAATTCGCTTGTACATTCAAAATTCACGGAAGTAAGCGGCTTGGATTTGGCTTCAGACGTAAAAATCCTCAATCCCATCAGCGCTGAATTGGATGTATTGCGGCAAAGCCTCCTTGGTAGCGGTTTGCAGGTAGCGGCATCCAATATCAACCGCCGGAATAAAGATTTAAAACTTTTTGAATTCGGAAAAGTATACCGTCGAAATCCGGAACTTCAATCGGATAAAGATGCACCCCTAAGGCCCTTTGGCGAAAAGGAAATGCTGGGTTTCTGGTTCAGTGGAAATGAGCAGGCTGAAGCTTGGAATATTCCGGGCAAAGCGGTTGATTTATACAGCGTAAAAGCAGCGCTCGAAGCCGTGTTTACCAAAGCCGGAATTCGTGAAAAAATAACGACTGAGCCTGAATCACATGCGGCATTTTCGGATTCGTTTTTGCTAAAAGCTTCAAAAAGCGGGGTGATTGGCCGTGCCGGAAAAGTGAAAGCATCCGTTTTGAAAGCTTTTGATATCAAAGTGGATGTATACTATGCCGAGTTGGAAGTTCAGCAACTATTTAATTCTGCCGGAGCAGAGAAAACAGTGTTCAAAGACATTCCGAAGTTTCCGTATGTGCGCCGGGATTTAGCGCTGTTGCTTGATAAATCCGTTCAGTATGCCGATTTGGAGGCTTCGGCACGTAAAGTTGAGCGCAGCTTGCTTAAAGAGGTAAACCTGTTTGATGTGTATGAAGGAAAAAATTTACCCGAAGGGAAAAAATCATACGCAATTAGTTTTATCTTGCGTGATGATGAAAAAACATTAACCGACGACATCACCGAAGGGGTAATGAAACGCATCATTGAAAGCTTTGAAAAACAATTTGGAGCCAGTCTCCGACAATAAATTTATGCTAAAACAGGCAGTTTTTTTTTCTACCTTCTTTCTCCTGTTTTTATGTGGTTCGGCGCAGGTTAACTTTAATTCGGATGACCGCCGGTTTATTGAATATTACGGCGGACAGAACCAGCCCGTGTATTATTCGTTCAAGGAAGCACTTGCCAAAAGCAAACATGTGGTGAAACTTTCCTGTAAAGACCAGTACATGGGTAACAAGGTAAATAAATTTGCCAAGTTTGTGAATGTGCAGGTAATGGTGCTGGAAAACAATGGAATTGCCGATTTGCCTGCTGAAATGGGTATGATGAAAAATTTATTCATTTTTTCATCCAAACGCAACAAAATCATTTATATAGATCCGGCTATTTCAAGTTGCAGCAGCTTGCTGTACATGGAATTGTACAATACCAAATTAGATTCTTTGCCCAAGTCTATGCAACATTTACGCAGCCTTGAACTCTTGCGTATCGGAAACAATGAAAGCGATACCCTTCGGATTCCGGAGGAATTGACTTATTTGAGGGGATTACGTGATTTACAGTTGTTTGATTGTAACCTTTACCGTTTACCCATCAATATGCAGAATTTTGATGCCATGGAGCGGCTGGTCTGCAACAATTGCCAATTAGACAGTTTGCCGGCCAGCTTAGGTTATATGCCGCGGCTGAAGCATTTAGAACTAAACAATAACCGTATTCTTGTTTTGCCTTCCAGCATATCAAAACTTAAAAATTTAGAGTACTTGAGTCTGCGAAACAACAAACTGAGTGATTTGCCTGAATCGCTTATTTGGCTTACTAAGCTTCAAACATTGGATATCAGGGGGAATTTGATTTCTGTCCAGACCCTAGAAATTTTGCGATTATCCTTACCAAATTGTCGCATTATTAAAGATTCTCCGCCCCCCAAAAAGTGATATTTGAAAATTATTCAGTATTTTAGTTCCCGATTGAAAAAACACCATGTACATTATTGTATGAAAAAATTTTTATTTACGGCGGCTTCAGTAGCTGCTTTTACAATGGGCTTTGCCCAAGGAAACCAATGTCCGGGCTGTGTGATTAACATGAGCTGCACCGGAACCGAACCAACGCTTTGTCCGACAACCCTACCGGATGGCGTTCAGGGTCAGGCCTATGATCAGGATTTGACCTTTTTTCTACCGCTTACCTTTACTGATGCAGGTTCCGGAACTACAGTAACCATGCAGCAGATTGTGGTAACCGGTATCTCCGGAATGCCACAGGGTTTATTTTGGACCACCAGTTCACCTACAAATACTTTTGTGGTGACTTCTGACCCGAATTCCCAGCGCGGTTGTGCCAAAGTGTGCGGTACACCAGCTATTCCCGGTTCGTTTAATGCCACTGTTTCGGTATTGGCGACGGTGCAAACCATCATTGGGCAACAAACGGTACCACAGTCATTCGTATTGCCATTAACCATTCTTCCGGCTGCCGGCGGTAATCCGTATTTTTCCTTTAATCCATCAACCGGTTGCGGCACGGCCGATGTTACTTATGAAGCTTTACTTAATTTAAATAGTCCTCAGGTAACTGAGTGGGAATGGGATTTCGGTAACGGAACAACCGCTACCGGCCAAAACCCAAGTCCGGTAAATTATGGTACACCGGGTGATTATTACCCACAGTTGACAACCAATGTTTACAATCATGTTTTCAATGCGCTTACGGCAAACATTACCGGTGGCTGGTGGTGTGGCGATATTGAAGAATTGAATTGTGGTAATGGAAATGCCGATTTGATCTTTAATCTTACTCATGGAGGTTCAAGTTATGTTTCAACTGAAGTTGCCAATACGATTAATCCAAGCTGGAGTAATTTGGGTGTAGTGCTAAGCAGTTTAACAATCGGTCTTCAGTTTACTGAGGTTGATGCCGTATCCTCCAGTGACAATGGCGGAAGTTTTGCTTTTGTTGTGCCCGGACCCGGAACCTATAACTACTCCACCACTGCGGTTACCTCAGGTGGAGGTGGCGTGAATGGTACATTCACAATATTAAAACAGTTGTTTAATACCTATGTTCAATCGGATACCGTAACAGTTTACAATCTACCGCCGATGGCCACTTTAACTTCATCATCGGGCTCATTCAATATGTGTTCAACTCAGCCAATTACCCTTTCTACGTATGGCGGCCCTTATCAGTATGAGTGGTTCTTAAACGATACTTCACTCATTGTTGGTGCGGTTGATTCCAGCTATACATTGCCCGATCCATTCAATTATCCGTATACGGCTAATTATAAAGTAAAAATTATCGATACACTAACAGGTTGCGCAACCATCACTCCCAATGTATCTGTTACCATTGTGGAAGGTATTCCTGGTTTATTTGCAAATGGAGGTGCCACATACATTAATGGTGTGCTTGGTTCAGCTTACAGCGGATTTGCAAGTTATCAGTGGTTATTAAACGGAACGCCTTTGGTGCCTTCGGGTCAAACGCAGTCTTATACGCCTGTGGTAAATGGAAGTTATTCGCTTGTAATTACCAACAGTAGTGGCTGTTCTGACACATCAAACGTGGTTAACGTATTTAATGTGGGTATTGAGGAAGTGGGTGTGTTTAATAATTCAATTTCCATTTATCCGAATCCGGGTAACGGCTTGTTCACCATCAACATGGAACTTGAAGCCTTATCTGATGTAACGGTAAACCTGATTGACTTAACCGGCAAAACGGTTTATTCCGAATCACTCGGAATGAATAACGGTAACATTACCAAAACGGTTGATGCAAGCCATCTTGCTTCTGGTGTATATACGGTTCATATCGTTACTGAAAAAGGTACCGCCAGAAGAAAATTAATTATTCGCTAGGCTATTTTTATCAAACTTTTTGAAGGCCCCGGAATTTCCGGGGCCTTCTTTTTTAAATGCAGTATATTTGCATCAAATTACTCACATGAAAGCAAAACTTTTATATGCTTTAAGCTTATTGCTCAGTTTAGGAGGAATACAAGAAGTATCCGCCCAATGCGGAACCTGTAGCCCCGATCTAAGCTGTTACCAACCCGGAGGAACACAATGTCCGCCCTCTGGTCAGGCACCACCCATGTATCTGAATAATCCGTATTCAACTGTGGTTACATTCGATATGCCGCCCGATACGAATGTTTCACCCATCGGTGTGGTTGAAATTGTAAATGTGCAGTATGCATCCATTACCGGTTTACCCATTGGCATAAGCTGGTCATGCAATAGTCAGGCCAACGGTTGCCAATACAATCCGGATGCCGGTGAAACGAAAGCCTGTATCACATTTTGTGGTACGCCGCTTTCTCCTCCCGGAAATTATACGGTAACCATCAATATTTATGGTACGGCGAGTACACCGATTGGTAATCAAACACAGTATCAGCCCATAGAGTATATGTTTACCATTTTGCCTGATACGGGTTCCAATGGTTATTTTTCACTCAGCCCGTCTTTTGGATGTGACTCTATCTCGGTTGATTTGGATGCCGTTTATGATTTGCCGCTTCCCAACCTGGTAAGTTATGATTGGGATTTTGATAACGGAAATACGGCCACGGGTGCAAATCCTCCGGCACAGGTTTACGATACGCCCGGCCAATACTATCCCACCCTTACTACACATGTATACAACTTGGTGGTAAAAAAAGTGACCACAACCGCTTCGGGTAATTTTTGGTGCGGAGATGTTGAGGAGCCCAATTGGCCTATTGTAGGCTGTACGGCTGCTCCTGATTTATATTTCAGGTTACAACATGGCAGTTCAACCTACACATCATCTTCAACAAGTGATAATAATGCCGGTACTTGGGATAATTTGGGCATAACAATGGAGTCAGCTCTTCTTACCCTTAGCGTTTGGGATGAGGATGGAACATCGCCGGATGACGATGGCGGGTTTACCGTTATTTCGGTAACCGGCCCCGGAACGTATACTTATACAACCAATTCACCTTTCGGTGGCGGCACTTTTGGGTCTGTTGAAGTAATTCAGGTGCTGGCGAATGATATCATTACTACCGATACGGTTACTGTTTTTGAACTACCCGCCCTTGCCGATTTATTGGTTTCGCCTTCGGATACAGTTTGTGAGAAACAATTCATTACACTTACCGCTCCACAGGGAAATTATGTATACGAATGGTATAAAGATGGTGCTTTCTTAAGTGACACATTGGGCAGTTCAATTACTATCACCAATGAAAGCGGTATATACAACGTAAATTTAGTGGATATAAACACCGGCTGTAATGCCTTTATGAATCCGGCTACCATTTATTTCAAACCCGGTGTGTATAATACCACGGCCAGTTATAATGCCGGTTTATTAATGGCAAATCCATCAAGTGGTTTTACTTACCAATGGATATTCAATGGTTTACCCGTATTTCCGGGAGGCACTTCAAGCACCTATACACCCGAAGCAGTGGGGGTTTATGCCTGCATATTGACCAATGGTTTTGGCTGTTCGGATACCACCACTTTTGCAAATGTTACCAGCTTGGCCGGTATTGCAGAGTCAACAGATATTTCAGGCATGGTGAATGTATTTCCTAATCCGGCAGAGGATAGGATTACCATTCAATACAGCGCCGGCCTTGACTGTAAGGCTGATATTCGTATCCTAAATCAGTTGGGAGCTGTGGTTCAAAACCAGCGTGTAACTTGTACCGCCGGCTCTCAATTTGAAATTTCGGTGGCCGACTTGGCGCCAGGTATGTATTACCTTGAATTTAAAACGGAAGCCGGCTTTGCCGCCAAACGTTTCATCAAAAAGTAATCAAAATCATATTCAGTATAAAAAGTAAGGCCCGGATGAATAATCCGGGCCTTACTTTTTATGGTAATTTATATTAATAAGATGTACTCATTTCAGTAGCGCTTGCATCCTCAGTATTTGTTTCAAAACCTATGGTTTGTTTGTAAACCAGGTAATACATCACATACATAAATGACAGTGTAAATACAATACCGATGCAGCAGGCAACCAACCCAAGCAGAACCACCAATGAGCTCACAACGATTATGGCAGCAAGCATTCCAACGTTTTTGGAAGCCAGCTTGAAGCTTGTCTGAAGCGCATCAATCGGGCTTGCATCAGCAAATATGATTAACGAGTTAACATAGACAGTAAAAATACTGATGATGATTATAAAAGGGTAATAAATCAACCCACCGACAATGGGAATTTGTTGAATGAAAATCCCCGGAAGGGTGGAAATTACGGCAACCAATAAGCCTGCAACGGCCAGATTTATAAAGTAGGGAGCCTTATAGTATGAAAAAATGGTTCCAAAATTTGTATTTCCGGTTGTGTCAGCCTCATGGCATAGTTTAATAAAGCCACCGTACATGGGCGAAAAAATCAAAACTAAGAGTAAAGAAAGACCTGAAGTTTTGAGTTGGGGCACCAATCCGGTTGTCATTTTGCTTAAATACATCGGATTTTCTTGCATAATAGAGATTAACTCTGCATAACTAAATCCCATAATTAACGGATACAGGGCGCCAAAAAATAATCCGGTAGGTATGCCCACAATGAAAAGACCGCCTAAAATGGGTAGGGTGACTTTCTTCCAAATTTGGAATCCTTCTGAAAAAACT
>Ga0209812_10000755_pt1 | contig 26634 bp, 23 predicted proteins | sample JI71714BDNA_FD_187502 | JGI IMG/M metagenome (GOLD analysis project Ga0209812, IMG submission 187502) | Wastewater effluent complex algal communities from Wisconsin, to seasonally profile nutrient transformation and Carbon sequestration -... | ecosystem: Engineered > WWTP > Effluent > Algae...
ACGTGACCCACACCCTCGACATTCGCGACCTTGGCAAGACCTATGCGGCGCGCCCTGTGCTGTCAGGCGTCAGCTTCCGGATTGATCCGGGCGAGCGGGCGCTGCTGCTCGGCCCTTCGGGGTCGGGAAAATCGACACTGCTGAACTGCCTGTGCGGCTTGCAACGGCCCGATGCGGGGGCGGTGATGCTGGGGGAGGACGTGCTGGCCTCACCCGCCAGCATGGCCGCCGCAGACCGCCTGCGCCGCCGCCATTTCGGGATCGTGTTCCAGACCCTGCGGCTGGTTTCCGCGCTGACCGTGCGGGCCAATCTGGCGCTGGCGCAAAAGCTCCAGACCGACGCGAGCGATCCTGCGCTGATCGACCGCACGCTTGACCGGCTGGGCATCGCCCACCGCGCCCACGCACGCCCCCACGCCCTGAGCCAGGGCGAGGCGCAGCGCGCCGCCATCGCCCGCGCGCTGGTGGTGCGCCCGGCGATACTGGTGGCGGACGAACCGACTTCGGCGCTCGACCATGCCAATGCGCAAACCGTGGCGCGGCTGCTTGTCGAACTGGCCGACGAATCCGGCGCGAGCCTGATCATCGCCACCCATGATGATCGCCTGCGGCCCCATTTCCCGCGCACGCTGACACTGGCAGACGGGCGGCTGGCGGCATGATTTCCCTCGCGCTTGCCTATCTGCGGGACAGGCCGCTGACCACGGCGCTCAATGTGCTGCTGTTGGCGGTGGCGGTGGCGATGCTGGTGCTGCTGCTGCAACTTGGCACGCAGACCAGTGCGCGGTTTGAACGGGACGCGCGCGGGATCGATCTGGTGGTGGGGGCCAAGGGTTCGCCGCTCCAGCTGATCCAGTCGGCGGTGTTCCATATCGACCAGCCGACGGGGAATATCCCGCTGGAGAGCCTCGCCCGGATGCGGGGCGATCCCGGCGTGGCGCGGGTGGTTCCGCTGGCGCTGGGCGACAATTTCAACGGCTACCGGATTGTCGGCACGGATGCCGGTTTTGCCGCGCTCTATGGCACCCGGCTTGCGCAGGGACGGGACTTTGGCACACCGATGGAAGCCGTCCTTGGCGCAGAGGTTGCCCGCGTCACCGGCGCGGCTGTCGGGCAGAAATTCGTCGGCAGCCACGGCCTTGCCGCCGAAGACGGGCAGGATCAGGGCCACGACCACGCGCCCTTCACGACCGTCGGCATTCTGGCACCCACGGGCGGGGTGGCTGACCGCCTGATCCTCACCAGCGTTGAAAGCGTGTGGCAGGTCCACGGCATCGAAAGCCACCATGACGAGGAACACGGCGATCACGATCATCACGATCACGCAGAGGAAACCGGGCCGGACGCGCTGGAACCCGAACTCACCGCGCTGCTGGTGACCTATCGCAATGCGGCTGCCGCGATGCGGGTACCGGCGATGATCAACCGCCAGAGCGCGCTGCAAGCCGCCGTCCCCGCGACCGAGACAGCGCGTCTGCTCGATCTGGTCGGTGCCAGCCTTGAAGCGATCCGCCTGTTTGCCTGGCTGCTGGCAGCGACCGGCGGCCTGGCGATCCTTGTCGCGCTGATCGGCATCGTGCGCGCCCGCGCAGGCGATCTGGCGCTGCTGCGGGTGATGGGCGCCGGCCGGGCGCAGGTGTTCGGCACGGTGATGCTGGAAGGCGTGCTGACGGCGCTTGGCGGCGCGGCGATCGGCTGGGTGGCTGCCCACAGCCTGATCATGGCCGCACGCGCCCACTACCCGACGCTGGCCGAACTCGGCCTTGCCCCCTGGCAGCCGCTTCCCGCCGAACTCGCCGTGCTGGCGGGCGTGGTCGGCATTGGCGCGCTCGCGGCGCTGATCCCGGCGATCGGCGTTTACCGGCTCGACCCCGCCCGCGTTCTAGCAAGGAGCTGACCAATGCCCCCACGCGACACTTTGGAACTGGCACTATGGCGCGGTGCTCTGGTGACGCTCGCGGCGATCGGTCTGGTCGCGCTTGGCCCGGCGACCAGCGCGCAGGCGCCCGATTACAAGTCCGGACGCGCGGTCGAGGATGTGTGGAAACCCGCCGCAACCCCCAAGGGCGGGGTATCGTGGAAACTGCTCGAATCCACCGGCGAGACGACCCGCACCGATAAGCAGGGCTATATCGTTGCCAAGCCGAAATTCCCGCCGCAGGTAAAGGCGCTGGCGGGCAAGCGCATTACCGTGGCGGGCTGGATGATGCCGCTGACCGCCGGGCGCACGCAGAAGCATTTCGTGCTGCTCGGCTATCCGCCCGGCTGCCCGTTCCACTTCCATGCAGCGCCCAACCAGTTCATCGAAGTCTATGCCGACACCCCCTTCCCCACCAGCGAGACGCGGGTGTTCACGGTGAGCGGGGTGCTCGAACTGACCGGCTATGACGAAAGCGGGGTCTTCTACCGCCTGCGGCAGGCCAAGCCGGGTTAGGCCGCCGCGTCGGCCAGCGCCTGCGCCGCCTTGTAATCGGGCTTGCCGTTGTTGAGGCGGAGCGAGGCATCGGTCAGCACATAGAGGCGCGGGATCTTGTAGCCCGCCAGCCCGGCGCGGGCATGGCTGTCGAGCGCGTCGATCAAGCCTTCCGGCGCTGCGCCTTCGGGCTGCACCACCGCGACCACCTTGCGCCCGAAGCGGGCATCGGGAAGGCTGACGACGCGCACATCCTTGACCGCAGGGTGATCCAGCAGCACCGCCTCGACCTCCTCGGGGAAGACCTTTTCGCCGCCGGTGTTGATGCACATGTTGTCGCGGCCAATGAATTCGAGCGTGCCGTCCGCCGCCCAGCGCGCACGGTCGCCGGTCATCAGCCAGCGTTGGCCGCCGATGACGGGGAAGGTCGCCGCGTTCTTTTCGTCCTCGCCGAGATAGCCCAGCGGCAGCGGGCCGGTGCGCGCAACGATACCCACGCCGTCGCTGCCGGGCAGGATTTCCGTGTGGTGCTCGTCAAACAGCTTGGTCTCGCGCCCCGGCAAAGGCTGGAACTTGCCTCCGCCGCTGCTGCCTGCGGCGGTGGTGATGACGATGCCGGTGCCGGAGCTTTCCGACGATCCCAGTGCGTCGATGATCATCAGCGCGGGGTGGTGCGCGATCAGGCGCTGCTTCAACGCAGGCGAGAACACCGCGCCTGACGAGGTGATCGAGCGCAGGCTGGCCAGCACTTCGCCCGCGTCGTGTCTCGCATCCAGCCGGTCGGCCAGCGGAAGGGCGAAAGCGTCGCCGACGATGAAGATGCCCCGCGCGCCAATCCGCGCCACCTCGTCCAGCGCCAGATCGGCATCGAACTTCGGCCCCGGCAACAGCGCCAGCGTGCCGCCTTTCAGCAGGTGGATCACCGCGGTGAACTGCCCCGCGCCATGCATCAGCGGGCTGAGCAGCAGCATCGGCGAATTGCTCGCCGGATGATCGGGGCCGATGGCGGCGGCCTGCGCCACCTGTTCCTCAAGGCTTCCCGCAATCAGCGGCGGCGTACCGGGCGGGCGCTGCCACAGCCCGATGTTGAACGCGCCCCACGCCTGATCCATCGGCCACATAACGGCCTTGGGCATGCCGGTGGTCCCGCCCGTCGCCGTGAGGAACAGCGCCTCGGGGTCATCGTGGATCGCAAACCCCTCCGGCAGCGCGGTGTCGCACAATGCCGCCCAGTCTGCGCTTCCCACGTCCACTGTCAGTGTGCCACCCGGCATCGCCTCGGCCGCGGCATCGGCAAAATCTGTCTCGGTGAACAGCGCCTTCAATCCGAAGCGCGCAAATATGTCGGCCAGTTCGCGGGTCTTGTAGTGGTAGTTCACATTGACCGGCACCACGCCCGCTTTCACGCAGCCAAAATAGGCGAGCATGTAATCGGGGGTGTTGCGCAGCATCTGTCCGGCAATGTCGCCCGGCTTCAATCCGCGTGCGATCAGGCCTGCGGCGATGGAATCGGTCAGCGCGTCAAGCTCGCCCCATGTGACCACCCGCTCCCCATGCACCAGCGCCGGGCGGTCATGCGGGACCGCGCCCGCCAGAGCCTTCACAACACATCCGAAATTCGCACCCGCAAAAGCCATTCCGAGAACTCTCCCTGTCTCTTTCGCTAGCCCCCCTCGTTCCAACCTTCCCCTAGGTAAATGATGAGGACAGGCGGAATATTTCCGTTACAATCCCGAATCAGAAAACAAACAGAGGAGCAAGGCCCGACAATGGCTACTAATGTTGTCGAACTGCGCACGCCGCAAGGCCGCGAGTCGCTTGACCGGTTGCTCGAATCCGTCACCATCACCTGCCCCGAGGACATCCACGATGCTGCGGTGAACCTTGCCCGCATCGCGCAGGAGCGCGGGATGCAGATCGCGGTGTGCGACGACATCTCCTCGAAAGAACCGATGGTCGATGCCGATGGCACGATCCTCAATGCCGATATCTTCCGCTGGCTGGATGACGGGGCGCGCTGGTGGGAAGATCACCGACTGGCGCTCCATTCGCCGCTGCCGCGCGCCTGCCGCTATGAAAGCGAGCCGTTCTGGGTCAATTCCCACGGCTTCAACACGCGCTGGCGCAATTCCTATCTCGGCGAAATCGACCTCAATGACTTCGAAAAGCGCGCGCTGTGCAAGGCGGCAATCGTGGTGCCGGTGCATCTGCCGTTCGGCCAGATTTCAGCGAGCAGCTTCATCTCGATGGACCGCGAGAAGGAAGACCTCTCGGCCGAGTTTGCGGAATATGGCGCACTGTTCGCGATGGTGACGCGGTGCTTTGTCGCAGGCTACGTGCAGGCCCACCGCACCAAGCGGCGCATCCCGTCCGATTGCGTGCTGTCCAAGCGCGAGGTCGAATGCCTGCGCTGGGCGGCGATCGGCAAAACCGACAAGGAGATCAGCATGATCCTCAACCGGTCGCACGCCACAATCCGGTATCACATCCACCGCGCCGGCGAGAAGCTGGACTCGGTCAACCGCGCCCAGACGATCTTCAAGGCCGGGCAACTGGGGTATCTTGGAGCCAGCGACTGACCTTCATCTCCCCTCCCGCCTGCGGGAGGGGCTGGGGGTGGGAAAGCGAAACCTCGCGTAGGCCCACCCCGCTGCGACTAGGCCGCTGCGCGACCAAGTCTCGCTCCCCTCCCGCAAGCGGGAGGGGGCTAATCTTACCCCAGCTTCCTGAGCGGCTCGCTCCCGTCCCAGCCCACGCCTGCGGCCTTGATCATGCCGAACAGGTCCGGCCCGTCCTTGGCCTGCTGGAGGATCTCCACCAGCGTCCCCGGCCCGCCCCCTGCATCGACATAGATCGCCTTGCTGGTGCCGAAATTGCCTTCGATCATCACCTCGGCGCCTTCTGCCTCGCACACGGCACGGGCGTGATCGATATCGTCCACCAAAATGCACACATGGTGCAGCCCGTTGCCGGTCGCGCCGTATTCTCCGGTGTAGACCGAGGGGTGATTGTCGCGCGGGCGGATCAGCTCGATCTGGAGGTCGCCCCAGTAAGCCAGCGCCAGATCGAATACCGCGTCGGTAGGCTGGCCGCGATATTTCATCCCGTCGAGGTGGATGCCCTCAATGATGTAGAACGGCCCCACGCCCATGGTCTGCGTCCAGTGCGCCACCGCCGCGTCGAAGTCCTCCGGCACGAAAGCCAGCTGCATGATCTCGCCCAAAGCAGCGATTTTCCCGCCGATACCCATATTCCTCTCCAATCCGATAGTGTGCCCCGTGTCCGAAGCTGTGTGATATTCTTCCGACGAGACACTGCACAAAGTGCGAGGACGGACGAGCAGGATGAACGAGATCAAGGATATTGCCCGCGCCGATCGCTGCCCGGGGATCAGCTACACCGACATGCTGAACGGCGACACCCGCCGTCCGCCCGATTACCTGTTCGAGGAGACGACCATCGAAATGGGTGACGAGCCGCTGTCGGTCGCGCCTTATATCTCCGAGGAATTCGCCGCTCTCGAACGCGAAAAGATGTGGCCCAACGTCTGGCTGTTCGCCGCGCGCGAGGATGAAATGCCCGATCCGGGCGACACGGTGGTGTTCGACATTGCCGGCAAGAGCTTCCTGCTGATCCGCCAGAAGGACGGCGGCGTGAAGGCGTTCTACAACGCCTGCCTGCACCGCGGGCGCAAGCTGCGCACGGAAAGCGGCAATTCGGTGCAACTGCGCTGCCCGTTCCACGGCTTCACCTGGCGCAATGACGGGTCGCTGAAGGAAATCCCCTGCGCGTGGGACTTCAAGCATCTCGAAGGCAAGGACTTGGCCCTGCCCGAAGCCCGCATCGAGCTGTGGCAGGGCTTTGTCATGCTGACCGAGAACCATGCCTTGCCCGATTTCAAGACGTGGCTCGGCCCGGCGGCGTCGCATTACGAACGCTATGACTTCGGCAATCGCTACACCGGCATGTGGGTCCAGAAGAAAATTCCCGCCAACTGGAAGGCGACCGCCGAGGCTTTCATGGAAGCCTGGCACTCGATCACCACCCACCCGCAATTGCTCGCGTTCCTTGGCGATGCCAACACGCGCTACGACCATATCGGCGATCACTTCAACCGTGCGATCACCCCTTCGGGCGTGCTCTCCCCGCACGTGAAGGGCAAGAATTCCGACTACGTGCTGGAGAAGATGAACGAATTCTCCGGCGGGCAGGACGCGCGCACCAACCGCCGCTTCAACGCCAGCGAGGGACCGGATGCGGGCTATGAAGCCGATGATCCGCTGGGCGCGCGCAAGCTGCTGGCCGAGGCCGGACGCAAGGGGTTTGCCGAAAACTACGGCTATGATTACTCGGACGCGTCGGACACCGAGATCCTCGACAACTTCACTTACAACATCTTCCCCAATTTCTCGCCTTGGATCGGCTTCCTGCCGACGCTGGTATACCGCTGGCTGCCGGGCGACACCCCTGACTGGTGCATCATGGAAATCCGCCTGTTGTTCCCCACGCCCAAGGGCGAGGAACGCCCCCGCTCCGTCGCGCCGACCTATATCCCGGATGATGAACCCTTCGCCTGGGCCAATGACATCATGGGGCCGCAGCTTGCCAATGTGTTCGATCAGGACATGGCCAACCTGCCCTATGTGCAGGAAGGCATGAAGAGCATGCGCGACGGGCTGATGGAGTTGGGCCATTATCAGGACAGCCGGGTGAGGCATTTCCAGACCACTTTGATGAAATACGTGAACGGGGAACTGCCTGCGGTTAAGTAGGCGGCCATGACCGGCTTCTCGTTCGATCTCACCGGGCGCACCGCTCTCGTCACCGGCGCGTCTTCGGGCCTTGGTGCGCGGTTCGGGCGTATTCTCGCGGCAGGCGGCGCGAATGTGGCGCTGGGTGCGCGGCGGGCCGACCGGCTTGCCGCGCTCGCAGCCGAAATCGGCCCGCGCGCGGCGGCCGTGCAGATGGATGTGGCGCGCGAGGCCGACATCATCGCCGGCTTTGACGAGGCTGACGCGATCTTCGGCAAGGTCGATACGGTCATCGCCAATGCGGGCGTCGATGGCGCGGGTATGGCGACAACCATTTCCGAAGACGAGATCGAAGCCACGCTCGCAATCAACCTCAAGGGCGCAATCCTGACCGCGCGTGAAGGCGCAAAGCGGATGATGGCGCAGGGCGTGACGAATGGGCGGATCGTGCTGATCGCCTCGATCACCGCGACCGAGCCTTCCCCCGGCCTTGTCGCCTATGCCGCCAGCAAGGCGGGCGTGGTGCAGGCGGGGCGGACACTGGCGCGGGAATGGGCGCGGGCCGGGATCAACGTCAACACCGTCTCCCCCGGTTATATCCGCACTGCGATCAACGATGCGTGGTTCGATACCGAGCCGGGCAAGAAGCAGATCGCCAAGTTCCCCAAGCGCCGGTTGATGGGCGAAGAGGGGCTGGACGCGATGATGCTGTTCCTGTGCTCCGATGCGTCGGAGTTCGTCACCGGCACCAACTTCGTGCTGGATGACGGGCAAACGCTGTGATGCGTCAAATCTCGCTCGCCGCCGGGATCATGCCCGAAGCGACCCCTGCGCAACTGATCGAAGCCGCCGCCGCGTCGGATTTCGATTTCGGCGGCATGTGGGCCGAGCGCGAGACATGGACCCCCGCTACCACCCGCGCGATCCGGCAACAGGCGCGGGACGCTGGCGTCGAACTGCTCGATCTGGAAGTCGCGTGGATCATGCCGGGCGCGCCCGATCCGTGGCTGTGCGAGCTGGTCGGCATCGCCGCCGAACTCGGCGCGAGAAACCTGCTCTGCGTCTCCAGCGACCCCGACATGGCCGCGACCACCGCCAAGTTCCAGGCGATGGTCGATGCCGCCAAGGACACCGGCGTCAGGGTCAATCTCGAATTCGGCATCTTCACCGAGGTCAAGACGATCCACATGGCCCGCGCCGTGCTGGAAGGCGTCGAGGGCGAGGCCAAGGGCCTGCTGGTCGATACGCTGCACTGGGCGCGTTCGGGCGGGACAGCGGAGGATTTGGCGGCGATCCCGCAAGAATGGCTGTCCTATTGCCAGCCCTGCGATGCGCCCGCCGACGGCCCCGATCTGACGAACTTCGACGCGATCATCGATGATGCGATCAACCGCCGGATGCCGCTCGGCCACGGCGGGCTGGCGCTGGCGGCAATGGTGGATGCTCTGCCTGCACACCTGCCGCTGGCGATCGAGGAACGCTCCGCCGCCTTGCGCGATGCCTTCCCCGATCTCACCGAGCGCGCGCGTGAAGTCGCCCGCACCAGCCGCGCCTGGCTCGCCGCACGGGACTGACCCCGCCTTTCAGCCGCCCCGCCCCACAGGCGAACTCACGATCCTTTTCATCCGGGCGGATGCCGGATAACGGGTGAGCCGCGCCGCCGCCCTCACCCGAACCGCCCGAAAGTTGCCCGATGATATCCCTGCTCCGCCTGCCTGCCTGCGGATTTGCCCTCGCCCTGTGCGCGCCCCTTGCCGCGCAGGATGCCGAATATGATGACGAGGTAACGGACGAGGCAACGGACGTCAGCGACGAAATCATCGTCACCGGGCGCGGGCTTGATCCGGCGCTTTCGACCGGGATTTACGCCACCACCACGCTGGAACGCGAGGTGATTGTCGCAAGTCCCTCGGGCCGGATCGAGGATGTGCTGCGCAATGTCGCCGGCTTCCAGCAGTTCCGCCGTTCGGACAGCCGTTCGTCCAACCCATCCGCGCAGGGCGTCACGCTGCGGGCGCTGGGCGGCAACGCCACCAGCCGCGCACTGGTGTTGCTCGACGGGGTGCCGCTGGCCGATCCGTTCTTCGGCTATATCCCGCTGTCCGCGATCGCGCCCGAAACACTCGGCACGATCCGGGTAACACGCGGCGGCGGGTCGGGGCCGTTCGGGGCAGGCGCGCTGGCCGGGACGATCGACATGGAAAGCGCCGAGCCGGGGACAGGCGGTCCGTTCCTCGGCAGCGCGGCCATCAATGACCGGGGCGAAACCGAAGCGAGCGGCGTACTGACCCAGCGTTTGGGCAAGGGCTTTGCCACCGCAAGCGGACGCTGGGACCGGGGACAGGGGTTCTTCACCACCCCAGCCGATCAACGCGTCCCCGCCACCGCCCGCGCCGCGTTCGAAAGCTGGAACGCCGCCCTGCGCGCCGTCGCGCCGCTGACGGACGATGTCGAAGTGCAGGCCCGCGTCGCCGCCTTCCGCGATGCCCGCACCCTGCGCTTCGAAGGCGCGGATTCCACCAGCGAGGGCGAGGAAGCCTCGATCCGCTTTGTCGGGCGCGGGAGCTGGCAGTTCGATGCGCTGGCTTACGTGCAGACCCGCGATTTCTCGAACATCGTGATCTCCTCGACCCGCTTTACCCCCACGCTCGACCAGCGGCGCACGCCGTCCACCGGCATCGGCGGCAAGTTCGAGCTGCGTCCGCCGATCCTCGAAGGCCACGATATCCGCATCGGTGCCGACTACCGCCGCGCTGACGGGGAATTGCAGGAAGAGGCGCTGAATGCCGTGTCCGGCGCGATCACCGAGCGTCGCCGGGCGGGCGGGGCGACCAGCAATCTCGGCCTGTTCATCGAGGATGACTGGCAGTTCGGCCCGCTGCTCCTCAACGGCGGTCTGCGCGCTGACCGCACCAGCATCACCGACGGCTTCTACCGCGCAGTCAGCGCCAGCGGCGTGCCGGTGAGCACCATCACCGCACCCGACCGCGCCGATTGGGCGGTGAACTGGCGCGCAGGCGCATCCTTCAACGCCACCCGCCGCCTCGATCTGCGCGCCGCCGCCTATACCGGCCTGCGCCTGCCGACCCTGAACGAACTCTACCGCCCCTTCGTGGTCTTCCCCGTCGTGACCGAGGCCAATGCCGCGCTGCAGAATGAGCGGCTCGAAGGCTTCGAAATCGGGTTTGACTGGCAGCCGGTCAACGCCATCGTGATCGCCGTGACCGCCTTCGACAACGAGGTCGAGAACGCCATCGCCAATGTCACCATCGGCCCCAACCTGCGCCGCCGCGCCAATCTGCCCGCCATCGCAGCGCGCGGGATCGAGGCTAGCGTGGCGGCGAAGTTCGGCAGCGTTACCCTCGACGGCGCGCTGGCATGGACCGATGCCGAAGTGCGGGGGTCAGGCGCCTCGCTCGACCTCGACGGCAACCGTCCGGCGCAGACCCCCGCATTCGCCGCCACGCTGACGCTCGGCTGGCAGCCCGCCCCCGGCTGGCAGGTCGCCGCGACAGCGCGCCACACCTCCGCCCAGTTCGAGGACGACCGCGAGACCGACCGGCTGGCCCCTGCCACCACACTCGACGCCTTTATCGCCGCACCGCTCGGCAGCGGATTGTCACTGATTGCGCGGGCGGAGAACCTGACCGACGAAGCGATCATCACCCGCAATCAGGGCGGTTCCATCGACCTCGGCGTGCCACGCACGCTGTGGGTGGGGCTGCGTTACGGGTTCTGAGCGTCAGCCGCCGCGCGCATGGGCAGCGATCTCGCTGGCGAGGCGCGGGATCAGCGGCACCGGCAGATCGTGGCCCCATCCGGGGATCGTCACTAGCCGCGCACCGGAAATGTGCTTGGCGGTATCCTCGCCCGCTTCCAGCTTGACCAGCGGATCGGCCTCGCCATGCATCACCAGAGTCGGCACGGTGACGTTCGCCAACCGTGACCGGCGGCAGCCATCGTCGATGATCGCGGCCAGCTGGCGCGGCAGGCCCGCCGGATAAACCGAGCGGCGGATATTGGCGAGCACCCGCTGGCGCTGCTGTTCGGGATCGAAGGGGAAGCCGGAACTGCCGATATTCTTCACGATATTGAGGCCGTGAGCGACCAGCGATTCTTCTTCCATGCTCTGGATCGGGGCGACCAGCGCATCGATCGCCTGCTTGTCCGCCTGCGGAAGCTTGCCATTGCCGGTGGTCGACATGATCGAGGTGAGGCTGGCGAGCCGATCGCCATGATGCACCGCCATCAGCTGCGCGATCATCCCGCCCATCGACGCGCCGACCACATGGGCGCGGGCAATTCCCAGCGCGTCGAGCACCCCGATCCCGTCGTCGGCCATGTCCTTCAGGGTGTAAGGCACACGCGCCGGAAAGCCGATCTTCTTGCGCAGCACCTGCACCGGCAGGCTGGGCGCGCGCGCGCCGTCAAACTTCTGGCTCAGCCCGATGTCGCGGTTGTCGTAGCGGATCACCCGGAACCCGTCGCCGACCAGCGCCGCAACCAGTTCATCCGGCCACAGCGTCATCTGCGCGCCGAGGCCCATGACCAGCAGGATCACCTCGGCGTCGGGGCTTCCGCGATCCTCGTAGAAAATCTCGATGCCGGTGTTGGGCGTGGTAAGGCTGGGCATGGCGCGGGCAAGTCCTCTGAGGCGGCCCGCATGATCATTTCCATTCGGGTCCGGATATATCGAAGCCGCGTGCGCCCAATTGGTCAAGCACTCCGCCACTTTCCGCCAACACTCTTAACGGCACCACGGCAAGGGTGGTGCCTTTGGCGGTGCTCGCTTCGGCGATGCTGTCGACCCAGATGGTCCTGAGTTCGCTGCCCAAAGTCTCGTCTGCCCAGGGCCAGCACTGGCCGAGCGCGCTTTCCAGCGGGTTCGCCATCACGCCGGGAATATCGTAGCGCCGCCAGTCGCTGGCGCGCTTTTCGACGATATCGGGGCCGGCCTCGACCGCGTCCATCGCGGCGTTGAGGCAGGGGATATGCGCAGCAGGCGGCGCATCGGCGAGGTTGTCGATGATATCCTCGCCCCGCAATGTGGCGGCGCGGGTGGTCGGCACCTTGGCCTTGTCGGCGGCCTTGCGGACCACATCGGAGGGTTCATCAGCAGTGTCGCGGTTGAAACGCAGTTCCTGCCTCAGCATCTGGAACGATGTGAGAAGGAAGGACTGGCGGGCGTAATCCTCGTCATGCGCGGTGCCGAGCGCCGAAAGCCGCGCCCATTGCTGCGGCGTCAGATATTCGCTGGCGACGGTCTTGTCGGGCAGCTTGGTGAATTTGGAGCCGGAGAACATCAGCCGCAGCACATCGCCCGGCGAAATCTTGGGCCGCGCGCCGAGGATCACGCGGTCGGCCTGTTTGGTGGCCTCCTCCAGCCGCGCAGGCTCCCACGGGGTCGCCTTGGGGATCGCCCGAATCTCGCCGACGAGGATGATGGTGCCGGTGGGGGTGTCGATCGTCCACATCGGCGCACCGGAGCGCTGCGCGGTGACGACGATGGCGTTTTCTGGAGCGTCTTGCGCGGCCAGCGGAGCGGCGAACAGCGCGGCAAGACCAAGAGCCAGCGGGAGTTTTCTCATTGATGCAGCCCCTTGAGTTGATGCGCGCATGGCTATGCAGCATCAGATGAACCGCGCCCGAACCCGCAAGTTCCGCCTAAGGCACCAGCACCGTATCCTTCGGCTCGTCCGCCAGCGCCGGATAATCCAGCGTGTAATGCAGTCCGCGGCTCTCCTTACGCTTGAGGGCCGAAGCCACGATCAGCTCGGCCGATTGCAGCAGGTTGCGCAATTCGATGAGGTCGGTCGTCACCCGGAACGCGCCGTAATAATCCTCGACCTCGCGTTTCAGCAGGTCGATGCGGCTGGCGGCACGTTCCAAGCGCTTGGTGGTGCGCACGATGCCGACATAGTTCCACATGAAGCGGCGGATTTCGGTCCAGTTCTGCTTGATCACGACTTCCTCGTCGGAATCGGTCACGCGGCTTTCGTCCCACGGCAGGATTGCGGGCACATCCTCAAGGCTGTCCCAGCGCGCCAGAATATCCTGCGCCGCCGCCTCGCCGAAGACGAAGCATTCGAGCAGGCTGTTGGACGCCAGCCGGTTCGCGCCGTGGAGGCCGCTTTCGGTGCATTCGCCCGCCGCCCACAGCCCCGGCACATCGGTCCGCGCATCCAGCCCCACCACCACGCCGCCGCAGGTGTAATGCTGCGCCGGGACGACCGGGATCGGCTGGGTGGTCATGTCGATGCCCAGACCCATCAGCTTGTCGTAGATCGTGGGGAAGTGCCCCTTCACGAAGTCCGCGGGCTGGTGGCTGATATCGAGATGCACGTAATCGAGGCCGAAGCGCTTGATCTGGTCGTCGATCGCGCGGGCGACCACATCGCGCGGGGCCAGCTCCATCCGTTCTGGATCGTAATCGACCATGAAGCGGCGACCGGTTTGAGGGTGGAGCAGATGCCCGCCTTCCCCGCGCACAGCCTCAGTGATCAGGAAGTTCTTCACGTCGAGATTGTACAGACAGGTCGGGTGGAACTGCATCATCTCCATGTTGGAGACGCGCGCGCCCGCCCGCCATGCCATGGCGATCCCGTCCCCCGTCGCGCCGCGCGGGGCGGTGGAGAACTGGTAGACGCGGCCCGCGCCGCCGGTGGCGAGGATCGTGGCGCGGGCGACATGGCGTTCCACGCGGCCGGTGGCCTCGTTGAGGGCATAGACCCCCCAGACACGGCCCGCAGCAGAGAATTGCTCGCGGTGGCGGTCAGTGATGAAGTCGATGCAGGTTCTGCCGGGAAGCAGGGTGATGTTGGGGTTGGCCTCGGCCGCCTTGACCAGCGCCGATTGCACCGCCCAGCCGGTCGCGTCGTCGACATGGACGATCCGGCGGTGCGAATGGCCGCCTTCGCGCGTCAGGTGGAGGCTGTCAGCATCGCGGTTGAACGGCACGCCCAGCTCGCACAGGCGGTCGATCGATTGCGGCGCACGCTCGATCACGAATTCGACCGTGGCGAGATCGTTCAGGCCAGCGCCCGCCACCATGGTGTCGCGCACGTGGTTGTCGAAAGTGTCGCCCGTATCGAGCACGGCGGCGATCCCGCCCTGCGCCCAGGCGGTCGATCCACCGGTGAGCGAGCCCTTGGCCAGCACCAGCACCCGCCGCGTTTCCGCCAGCGCGAGGGCCGCGGTCAGCCCCGCCGCGCCGGAGCCGATCACCACCACATCGTGCGGCGCTCGCAAAGCCTCATCCATCGCCATAAAAGCGCCATGGCGTGCAAAATTGCCGCCTGCAAGGGCGATGCTTGTCACACAGCCTTCAGGCAAATGACGTAGGGAATTTCACTAGGTTGCGGTGCAGTGTGATGCTAATCCTTCCTGACCGCTCGAATCGTAGAAACGGACGCCGCGGGAGGATCGCCCCAGAACATGCTCGTTTGCTTTTCCTCTCCGCTGGAGCGTGCCGTTACATGTCTGCTTTTTCGTTTATCGCGTGCCTGCTGAACCAGCATGCACCCGTGCGCCGCGACGTCACGTGGAACGGCCGTGCCTATATCGGGCATTGTCGCCATTGCGGAGCGGCGATCAAGCGCAGTGCTCGGCGCAGCTGGCGCAAGCGCAAGAACCTGTCAGGCGAACAATACGATATCCCGACACCGAGCTGATGGCTCCAGCCGTCAGGGCTTAGGCATCAGGCGGCGGTGGCGGTGGCGGTGAGTTGGACGAACACGTCTTCCAGATCAGCCTCGCGGGTGGTGACATCCTCGACCGTCAGACCCTGTGCCTGAAGGATCGCCAACACCTGTCCGGCGCTGAGGCGGTCCTTGTCATAGGTCACTTCGACCCCGCGCGCGCCGTCCCATTGCACTCGCACAAAATCGTCATGCGCAGGCGCTGCGGAGAGATCACCGGCCACCGTGACCGCCACGATCTTTTCGCGCGCCATGTCGACCAGCTCGCGGGTCGGCTTGTTGGCGATCAGCTGGCCGTGGTTGATGATCGCGATGCGGTCACACAGTTCCTCGGCCTCTTCGAGATAGTGGGTGGTCAGCACCACAGTCACCCCGTCGCGGTTCAGTTCGGTCACCAGTTCCCACAGCTGGCGGCGCAGATCGACATCGACCCCGGCGGTGGGTTCATCCAGCACCAGAATCGGCGGTGAATGCACCATCGCCTTGGCCACCAGCAGCCGCCGCTTCATCCCGCCCGACAGCGTGCGAGCATAGGCGTTGCGCTTGTCGGCAAGGCGCACCGCTTCCAGCAGCGCCTCGCTGCGGCGCAGGGCAGCCGCGATGCCATAGAACCCGGCCTGGTTTTCCAGCACCTCGAACGGCGTGAAGAACGGATCGAACACGATTTCCTGCGGCACAATCCCGATTGAACGGCTGGCATTGCGGCGGTCCCGGTCTATGTCGAAGCCCCAGATCTCCGCCGTGCCGGAAGTCTTGTTGACCAGCCCTGCAAGGATATTGATCAGCGTCGATTTGCCCGCGCCATTGGGGCCGAGCAGCCCGAAGATCGAGCCTTCCGGCACATCGAAGCTGACCCCGCCCAGCGCCAGCTTGCCTTCGGTGACCGTGCCGTTCGCGCCCTTGGCCGGGGCGTAGCGTTTCACGAGATTGTCGATGCGGATGGCAGGTTCGGCGGACATGCCTCCCGCCTAGGCAAAGCCTGCCGCAAAGGCAATTGAACTCGGGCGCTGCGCCCTGTATCGGCGGGGGCATGAACATTCCTCCTCCCGAAGTCCTGCTGGTCGATACGCGGCGCGTAAGCTGCGACGGGGCCAGCGGCATCCGCGGCGGCGCCGGTTATCGCCCGGCAGCGCTGGGCCATCCGCGTGTGTTCCTTGAAATCGACGAACACGGCTATGTCGATTGCGGCTATTGCGACCGCCGCTTCGTGCTGCGCGGCGGCCCGGCAGATGGCGCGGCGCAGGCGGGCCTGCCCGATATCGCTTCGGGCGCGGATGCCGGCCACCCCTGACCGGGCATGCTCAGGGCCGGTTAAGGCGCGGTGTGGTCTGTTTGCACGGTATCCCGAATCGTAAGGATCGCGTCATGAACCGTTTTCGCCTCGCCCTGACAGCCGCCTTGCCGCTCGCCGTTGCAAGCCTGAGCCTTACCCCGCTTGCCGCGCAGGACGCCGGCGACGCCGAAGCCGAAGCCATGGCCCACCCCGCGCCGCAGACCAAGGGAGAGGCGCGGCTTGCCAAGCTGCTCGAAGGCCGCGTCGCGGGAGAGCCGGTGCGCTGCATCCGCACGCTGCCCAGCCAGCGGATGCAGACCATTGATCGCACAGCCTATGTCTATGGTTCGGGCAATACGATCTATGTCCAGCGCACCCGCAATCCCGATCAGATCGACGATAACGACGCGCTGGTCACGACCCGTTTCAACGCCACCGAATTGTGCCGGCTTGACCAGATGACTTCGGTCGACCGGCAACTGGGCGTGTTCACCGGCGCGGTGTTCTTCGAGGATTTCGTGCCTTACACCCGCGAGAAGTCTGACTCGCAGGCCGAGGGCTGAAGGGCGAGCGGCTGCGCGTTGCAGCCGTCTCCCACGGCACAGGCACGGCGCACCGCTGCGGGCATCGCACAGGTCGGATGGCCTGTCAGGCCGACATAGCGACAATCCGCCCGCGATCCGCTGCGCGGCGCCGGCAGGTCGAGCTGGTCACCGGCAAGATCCGCCAGCACCTGCTGCGCCCGGCGATAGGCGCTGACTTCGGCATGGAGCTCCCCGAGTGATACAGCCGCTTCCAGCGCGCCCCGGCGTTCGGCCAGCGCGGCCTGCTGGCATGGGATCGGCGCCGGTCGATCGCTCTGAGTCGAAGCCGCGTGATCGGATGATGGGGATTGAAGATCTCGTAGAGGATCGCGGCTCCCGTCAGCCGGCACACCTATGCCCTGCCAGCGGCCCAATATCCACGCGCCCAGCGCCACACACATGATGATCCCGCCCAGCGCCGCTGGACCTCCGAAAAAATCCATGCCTACCTCCCCGTCCAATCCTTGCCGGGGAGCCTCCCGAAGCCCTGCCGACATCACGCACTTGTTGCTGCCACGCCGATCCCCTCCAGAATCGGTTATGGCGCGGTGTATGGTGCCGTAGTGCGGGGCCTGAGAGAATGCGGTGCGCTACCTAAGGGTTAGCCCCTAGAGTGTCATGTGGCGGAAAGGATTGGGGCCGATCAGGCGCGGGCCATCGCCTGCATCCGGGCGATGATTTCCTCGGCCTGCAGCATGATGCGGTCGATCAGTTCCTGACAGGTCGGGATATCGTGGATCAGTCCGGCCACCATGCCGCAGCTCCACGCGCCCGCGTCCATCGTGCCTTCCATCATGATCTTCGGGTACACGCCCGCGACTTCGGGCAGGATGTCCTGAATGGTGATGGTGTCGCCCAGTTCCTTTTCCTTGATAATCAGGCGTTCGACAGCCGCGTTGTTGAGCACGCGCTCGGTGTTGCGCAGCGGACGCATCACCAGCCGCGTGTCGAGTTCGCTCGCGGCCAGGATCGCCTGCTTCACGTTTTCGTGCACGGGGGCTTCCTTGGTGGCGATGAAGCGGGTGCCCATGTTCATCCCTTGCGCGCCCATTGCCAGCGAAGCGACAAGGCTGCGCCCGTCGGCCATGCCGCCACTGGAAACGAAGGGGATTTCCAGTTCATCGGCAGCGCGCGGCAGCAGGATGAAGTTCGGCACATCGTCCTCGCCCGGGTGGCCGCCGCATTCGAACCCGTCGACGCTGACCGCATCGCAGCCGATGTCCTGCGCCTTCAGCGAGTGGCGCACCGACGTGCACTTGTGGATCACCTTGATCCCGGCGTCCTTCAGGGCCGGCAGCAGATCGACCGGGTTGCGCCCCGCCGTCTCGACCACCTTTACGCCCCCGTCGATCACGGCCTTGACCAGCCCCGGATAGTCGGGCGGGGTCAGGGTCGGCAGGATGGTGAGGTTCACGCCGAATGGCTTGTCGGTCATGTCCTTGCAGCGCGCAATTTCATTCGCGAGCTTCTCGGGCGTGCCTTGCGTGAGGCCGGTGATGATGCCGAGCCCGCCTGCGTTGGAGACCGCCGCCGCCATTTCGGCAAAGCCGACATAATGCATCCCGCCCTGAATGATGGGGTGCTGGATGCCGAACATTTCGGTGATGGCGGTCTTCATGGCGTGTGCTCTCCCGTGCAAGCTGCGTGTTTGCGGCGCAGACAAGCCGAGTTGCGCGATGCTTTCAAGCCCGCTTTTGGAGAGGCCGCATTCGGCCCAAGCGCGCCGTAGCGTCACGCTTGCGACAAAGTCGGGAAGGGAGCCGGACGGCGGAAACGCGGTGGGATCGGTTCGCGTGCCCCCGTCCGGCACGGTAACCCATGCCCCGGCCCGCGCCAGCCCGCTTTGATCCAGCGCAACGCGCCTGAAATAGCCGCTGCTTGTGTCAGGCCCGCTTGAAAGACAGGCTGAATGTCACCGGCACGGCAGGCGTGATCGAGGGCAGCTGCGCCAGAGCGCGCAATTCGCCCAGCTCGTCGGTCAGACCGAACATATCGGTCGAGATGATCACCGGCGCGGTCGGCACCACGGTCACGCGGTCTTCGGCGACGCGGGTGACCAGCACTTCGGTCTCGACATCGCTCGATGCGCCCTTGATCGTGACATTCGCCTTCAGGGGCCGGGTCAGCGACTGGCCAACGGCAAGGCCGGCGAAGGACGCCGGATCAAGCTTGGCCGTCACGATTGCCTTGGGGTTTTCGGCCACGCCGAAAAAGATCTCGCGCATCCGTTCATTGCGGATATCCACCCCGGTGTTGACCGAGGCGAGGTCGATGTCGAGCGTCGCTGTGCCGTCCTCGGCCACGCTGCCGCCGAGGGTGTCGAAGCGGTTGGCCTCGGCCACTTCGCCCGCCTTGATGCTGACATAGCTGAGACGCGAGCCTGCGGGATCAAGCGCCCAGGTGCCTTGGGCCAGCGGTGCAGCCTCGGTCGCTGCGTCCGTCGGGGTATCGGCGGCCTGCTCGGCGCAGGCGGAAAGGCCCAGCGCGAGAACGGCGGCAAGAGCGAAGGTGCGCAGGTTGGTCACAGGCAATACCCTTGATGCGGAAACGTAGGAGCGAGAGATATGCGATTTACCGCGCAGCAGGAAGAGGGCGCTTTGCGGCCTATTCCCACTCGATCGTGCCGGGCGGCTTGCTGGTGTAGTCATAGACCACGCGGTTGATGCCCTTGACCTCGTTGACGATGCGGGTCGCCACGCGGGTCAGGAAGCTTGCGTCGTAGGGGAAGACATCGGCGGTCATGCCGTCGGTCGAGGTCACGGCGCGCAGGGCGCAGACCGAATCATAGGTGCGATGGTCGCCCATCACGCCGACGGTCTTGACCGGCAGCAGCACCGCGAAGGCCTGCCAGATCGCGTCATAGAGGCCGGCGTTGCGGATCTCCTCAAGATAGATCGCATCGGCCTTGCGCAGGATGTCGCAGCGTTCCTTGGTCACTTCGCCGGGGATGCGGATCGCAAGGCCGGGGCCGGGGAAGGGGTGGCGGCCGACAAAGGCATTGGGCAGGCCAAGCTCGCGCCCCAGATCGCGCACCTCGTCCTTGAACAATTCGCGCAAGGGTTCGACCAGCGCCATGTTCATGCGTTCGGGCAGGCCGCCGACATTGTGGTGGCTCTTGATCGTCACCGAAGGCCCGCCGGTGAAGGAGACGGACTCGATCACATCGGGGTAGAGCGTGCCTTGGGCGAGGAACTCCGCGCCGCCGATTTTCTTCGCTTCGGTCTCGAACACGTCGATGAAGGTCTTGCCGATGAACTTGCGCTTGGCTTCCGGGTCGGTGAGACCGGCAAGGCCGCCGAGGAACAGGTCTTCCACGTCCACATGCACCAGCGGGATGTTGTAGTGATCGCGGAACAGGGTCACGACCTGCTCGGCCTCGTTCATGCGCATCAACCCGTGGTCGACAAAGACGCAGGTCAGCTGGTCGCCGATCGCTTCGTGGATCAGCACCGCCGCGACCGCCGAATCGACGCCGCCCGAAAGTCCGCAGATCACCCGCTTGTCACCCACCTGGGCGCGGATTTCGGCGATCTTGGTCTTGCGGAACTCGGCCATCGTCCAGTCGCCGGCAAGGCCGCAGACGTGGCGCACGAAATTGGCGATCAGCTTGCCGCCATCAGGGGTATGGACCACTTCAGGGTGGAACTGGGTGCCGTAGAACTTGCGCGCTTCGTCCGCGATCACGGCAAAAGGTGCGCCGTCCGAGGTCGCGACGATTTCGAAACCGGGGGCAAAGGCTGTGACCTTATCGCCGTGGCTCATCCACACCTGATGCCGCTCGCCCACGTCCCACAGGCCGTTGAACAGCGCACATTCGGCGGTGACGGTCAGGAAGGCGCGGCCAAACTCGCCGCCTTCGCCGGTTTCGTGGCCGGGGCGAACTTCGCCGCCCAGCTGGTGGCTCATGACCTGCTGGCCGTAACAGATGCCGAGGATCGGCACGCCCGCCTCGAATAACGCCTGCGGGGCGCGGGGCGAGCCGTCATCGGGAACGCTGGCGGGGGAGCCTGACAGGATGATGCCCTTGGGCTTCATCCGCCGGAACGCGGCTTCCGCCTGGGTGAAGGGCGCGATCTCCGAATAGACGCCAGCCTCGCGCACCCGGCGCGCGATCAGCTGCGTTACCTGGGAGCCGAAATCGACGATCAGGATCGATTCGGGGACGGCAGAATCGCCGGTGGCGGGGCTTGAAGGGTGCGCGCTCATGTCGGCGGATTACGAAGCGGGCCTCGCCCTGTCCAGCATCGCGGCATCGCGCGCCGGTGATTTTGCAGCGCACCATAAAAACATGGACGGAATTTCAGCTGGTTCCCGGAAAACCGCATCGATTCCGTTGCAATCTTTGGAACCATTTTCGCGCATTTCGCATTTGCACATAACTCTTGTGCACTGCACCAGAGGTTTCAATCAGCAACCGAATGCCGGTCAGCGGCATCGACCATACCGACACCCTCTCAAACACCCGGAGTTTCCCCATGCGTTTCACTCTCCCCCTGATCGCCCTCTTCGCATTTGCAGCCCCCGCTGTTGCCGCACCGGCGGCTGACGAAACCGTCACCGTGCGCATTGCCTATGCCGACGTCGATGTCGCCACCGCCGAAGGCCGCGCCGCGCTTGAAGCGCGCATCGATGCCAAGCTGCGCAAGGCCTGCACCGTCGAATCTTCGGGCCGCTACACCTTCGGCCGCGCTGTCGTGGACAACAAGTGCATCGCCGACGCCCGCATCGTGGCACTCGCCGAAGTCGAGCGCCTTGCCTCGGCCGAAGCGCGCAACGGTCGTTCGGTCGCGGCCAACTAAGCGATACCAAACGCTTGAAACAAAAGGCCGCCGGAGCGATCCGGCGGCCTTTTTGCGTCATCGCGAGACAGGGTATTGTTGCGTTTCATGCAACCTTATTTGGTGTTTTCGCATTTGAATTCGGTTCTATCGAACACCACTTGGCGGTCAGAACGATGCGGCGCCGGGCCCCTCTCTCCATTCCGGCCGTCTTCCTTGTGGAAGCCATCGTCCGGTAGCGGCATCCGAACACGGATCTGTTACCCGCCTGCCTGACCCGGCAGGAGCGGCCAGCAGCCCCCCCTTGCTTGGCCCTCCCGCCCTGTCTCCGCCCGGCCATGCGCCGGACACGCAGCGAAAGAGGCGCGGCCGCCACCCCTCCCCCCCCTGAAATGGTGGCCGCGCCTCAAGCCGCGCGCCAACCCGGCCTAGCATCCGCCAGACAGCATCTGGGTGATTGTCTTTTTCGATTGCGGTGATGAATTATTTTCAGTCTTATGAGAGATTGAAAATTACGCGTCTATTCGCATATAGTGCGCAAGCTCGGTCGGCCCCTCTCTCCCCCCTTGAGTCGGCCGGGCCCCCCAAACAACAACAAAACAGGGAAACCAAACTATGCGCATGTTCAGCGAAAAGGTCGTCGCCTTGCTGCTCGCCGTTGTCATCAGCGGCACCGCGTTCAACACGTTTATTGTCTAGGGCCTCAAGCCTCAGACATCGTGTAACGCTAGCGACTTAGCGAAAGCCTACAGCGGCCCGGTTGCCCATCAGGGTAACCGGGCCGAGCTGTTTGGGGCCTCCGCGCTATTCCACCCCGCCCAGCCGCGCGGCTTCTTCGCGCAGGTCGGTTTTCAGCAGCTTGCCGATATGGCTGCGCGGCATTTCGCCGATGGGGTGCAAGGCGGCGAGGCGCTGGGTCTTGCCGAGCCGGGCGTTCACCGCCGCCAGAATCGCCGCCGGATCATCCGCGCCGTCTTTCAGCACGACAAAGCCGACCGGGCTTTCCCCCCATTTGCGCGAAGGCAGGCCGACGACAGCCGCCTCGACCACGCCGGGTTCCTTGCTCAATTCGGCTTCGAGGTCTGACGGGTAGATGTTGAACCCGCCCGAGATGATCATGTCCTTGGCGCGGCCCACCAGTTCGACAAAGCCATCGGCGTCCACCCGCCCGATATCGCCCATGCGCATCCATGCCTCGCCCGTTGCAGGGTCGATCCACTGGGCTTCGGCGGTCTTATCGGGCCGGTTCTTGTAGCCGCTCATCATGGTGAGGCTGCGGCCGATCATGTTGCCCGGAGTGCCGGGGGGCACTTCACGGTCGTCATCGTCCAGCACCTTCAACTCGCTCCCCGGCGCGGGGCGGCCGACGGTGTGGAGCTTGTCGGGGAATTCGTGGCACGGCAGCAGGCACACGACCCCACCTTCGGTCATCGAATAGATCTCGATCAGCCCGCCCGGCATCCGCCGCAGCACCTCGCGCTTGAGGTCGGCGGAGAACGGCGCGGAGGTGCAATATTTGAGCTTCAGCGCCGACAGGTCGAAGCTGTCGAACTCCGCGAAGTCCATCAGGCGCTGGTATTGCACCGGCACCAGCATGGTGATCGTGGTGCGGTCGGCCTGCACATGCCCAAGCCACTTGGCGCAATCGAACTTGCCCATCACCCGCACACAGCCGCCCGCCAGCAGCACCGGCAGGAACGCGACCATCGTGGTATTCGAATAGAGCGGCGTCGAGGCCAGCGAGCGGACTTCCAGCCCCGCGCCGAGGTAACTCAGCGCGGTCGAGGCAAACTGCCGCCAGCGCATCTGGTGCGAATGGACGATGCCCTTGGGAATTCCGGTCGTCCCGCTGGAATAGATGATGTTGAACGGGTCTTTGGGCTCCGGCACGAAATCGGGGGCGCGGCTGCCCGGAGGGGCCATCCACTGGTCGATGCTTTCAAGCGGCACGCGGATCAGGTCCGCCATGAAGTCCTGCCCCAGCTCTGCCGCCTTGGCCGCATCGATGAACAGGTGGATCGCGCCCGAATCCTTCGCCATGCCTTCAAGCTGTTCGGGCGAGGCGCTTGTTGTCAGCGGCGCCGCCACCCCGCCTGCGCGCATCGCGGCGAGGAACACCAGCGCATATTCCACGGTGGAGGTGCCGAGGATCGCCACCGATTGCCCGCGCTGAAGCCCAGTCTCCACCAGCCGCGCCGCCAGCCGCTCGACCAACCCGACGAGTTCGGCCCAGTAAACCTCGCGCTTTTCGTCCACCAGAGCCAGGTCATCGCCCTTGATGCGCGACCATTCCATCAGGATGTCGGGGAAGCTGCCGAACGGTTCGGCAAGGCGGCTCATCATCGTCTCGTGGCTCATGGCGGCTATGCATAATCAGCCGAGGCCGCGGCGCAAAGCAATTGCGCGAAGGCTCCCACAAGTGGCAGGACGTGCGGCGAGGGAGAGAGACATGATCCGCATCACAGGCATGATTGCGCTCGCCGCGCTGTCGCTGGCTCCGGCCAAGGCGCAGGATACGTCCGCGCAGCCGCAACGCGTTCTGGTAGTGCTGGCGCACCCGGACGATGAGCTGCCGATGGCCCCCGCCATCGCCGCGCTGACGCGGCAGGGGGCAGATGTGGCGATCTATTACGCGACCGCAGGCGATGCCGGGCCGGGGGTTTCGGACCTTGCGCCGGGTGCCGAACTCGCCAAGCGGCGCATCGCCGAGGCGTGGTGCGCGGTCGGAGCGCTGGGTGTCTCCACCTTGCTGGGGGCCGAGCATCCCGATGGCAAGCTTGGCCTTGCCGCGCATCACGACGGCAGTCCCGCACGGACGCTGGCAGCGGCATTCAAGGAGCAATTTGCCCTGTCCGACCTGATCCTGACCTGGGGCCCGGACGGCGGCTATGGCCACGCCGATCACCGCATGGTGAGCGCGCTAACCACCCAGATCGTGCAAGCGATACCGGCGGCCGAGCGTCCGAAGCTGCTCTATGTCGGCATCCCGAACGGCACCCTGCCGCCGCTCCCGCAGATGGCCAGCTGGGCGACGACCGACCCTGCGCTGCTGACCGAGACGATCGCCTATACCGCGTCCGATCTCGCCGCCGCGACGACTGCCGCCCAGTGCCACGAAACCCAGTTCGATGCCTTCACCCGCGACGGGATGATGGCGATGTTCGACGGCACGATCTGGCGCGGCAAGGTGCATTTCCGCCCCGCGTTCTGAGGCGCCTTCTGGCGCCTTCGACCAACCGCCCTGAACATTCGTGGAAAAGCGGCGCTTGCGGCCCTCCCGCAGTTGGGTTTCCGCTGCGCAGCGCCTATATGATCGCTATGAACGACACCACTTCACAGGCACCCGAAGGCCTCCCCGAAAAAGTCCGCCAGATGGGCGAGTATGGCGCGGATTCCATCAAGGTTCTCAAAGGCCTCGATGCGGTGCGCAAGCGCCCCGGCATGTATATCGGCGACACTGATGACGGCAGCGGCCTGCATCACATGGTCTTTGAAGTTTCGGACAATGCCATCGACGAGGCGTTGGCAGGTCATTGCGACCTCGTTCTGATCGAATTGAACCCCGATGGCAGCGTCAGTGTCGAAGATAACGGGCGCGGTATTCCGACCGGAATGCACTCGGAAGAAGGCGTGTCGGCGGCGGAAGTCATCATGACCCAGCTGCACGCGGGCGGTAAGTTCGAAAACACCTCGGACGATAACGCCTACAAGGTTTCCGGCGGCCTCCACGGCGTCGGCGTGTCGGTGGTGAACGCTCTGTCCGAATGGCTGGAACTGGTGATCTGGCGCGAAGGCAAGTCGCACTGGATGCGGTTCGAACACGGTGATGCGGTCGCCCCGCTGGTGGTGACGGGCGATGCGCCGCCGGTCGCCAGCAATGGCGATGACAATGGCCTGAAAAAAGGCACCCGCGTCACCTTCAAGGCCAGCCACGACACCTTCAAGAACGTCACCGAGTTCGATTTCGAAAAGCTCGAACACCGCTACCGCGAACTGGCGTTCCTCAACTCCGGCGTGCGGATCAAGCTGCGCGACAAGCGGCACGAGGACGTGGTCGAACATGATCTCTATTACGAGGGCGGGATTGCCGCCTTCGTCAAATATCTCGATCGCAACAAGCAGCCCCTGATCCCCGAACCGATTTCGGTTTCGGCGGAGAAAGACGGCATCGGCATCGACGTCGCGCTGGAATGGAACGATTCCTATTACGAGAACGTCCTCGCCTTCACCAACAACATCCCGCAGCGCGACGGCGGCACGCACCTTGCGGCCTTCCGCGCCGCGCTGACCCGCACGCTCAACAACTATGCCGAACGTTCGGGGATGCTGAAGAAGGAGAAGGTCAGCCTGTCGGGCGAGGACATGCGCGAAGGCCTCACCGCGATCGTCTCGGTGAAGCTGCCCGACCCCAAATTCTCCAGCCAGACCAAGGACAAGCTGGTAAGCTCCGAAGTCCGCTCGCCGCTGGAATCGCTGATGAGCGACAAGATGAGCGAATGGCTTGAGGAAAATCCGGGCGATGCGAAATCGATTATCCAGAAGGTGATCGACGCTGCCGCCGCCCGCGAAGCCGCCCGCCGCGCGCGCGAAATGAGCCGCAAGGGCGCGATGAGCGTCGCCAGCCTGCCCGGCAAGCTCGCCGATTGTCAGGAACGCGATCCGGCCAAGTCCGAACTGTTCCTGGTCGAAGGCGACTCCGCAGGCGGCTCGGCGAAGCAGGGGCGTGACCGCAAGACGCAGGCGATCCTGCCGCTGAAGGGCAAGATCCTGAATGTGGAACGCGCGCGGTTTGACCGGATCATTTCCTCGAAGGAGGTCGGCACGCTGATCCAGGCGATGGGCACCGGCATCCGCGACGAATTCAACCTCGAAAAGCTGCGCTACCACAAGATCGTCATCATGACCGACGCTGACGTGGACGGCGCCCACATCCGCACGCTGCTGCTGACCTTCTTCCACCGCCAGATGCCGGACATCATCCGTGCCGGCCACCTGTTCATCGCCCAGCCGCCTTTGTTCAAGGTCGCCAAGGGACGGTCAGAGGTTTACCTCAAGGATCAGGCCGCGCTTGATCGTTATCTGGTTGATGCAGGCCTTCAGGGGCGCGTGCTGGAAACCAGTGACGGGGCGCGCGGCGG
>Ga0209812_10000756_pt1 | contig 26629 bp, 40 predicted proteins | sample JI71714BDNA_FD_187502 | JGI IMG/M metagenome (GOLD analysis project Ga0209812, IMG submission 187502) | Wastewater effluent complex algal communities from Wisconsin, to seasonally profile nutrient transformation and Carbon sequestration -... | ecosystem: Engineered > WWTP > Effluent > Algae...
ATAATTAAATTAAAGAAATAAAAAAAAAAATTAAAAATAAAGTTTAATTGTAATAATCAAAAGAACAATACTTTTAATTATTACATAAATTAAACTTTTAGTGGGTTTTAAATAAAATTCAATATTATATTTGACATTAATTATAACTCTAAAGTAATATATTTTTAGTTTCACAAGAATACTTTTTATGACAACAACAATCAAATATGAAATGATGATTCTTCTAAGTGAAGAATTTAATGATAATGAATTAAAAACTTGGGCATTTGATTATGCAAAGGCTTTAAGAAAATTAAATGCATCCGAAATATCTGTAATTTCAAGAGGTAAAAGAGATTTAGCTTATGAGATTGGAAACCAAAAACGCGGAAATTTCATTCAAATAAATTTTTCAAGTATTCCTAAATATGTAGAAAATTTTTCAAGTAGTTTAAAATTCGATTCTAATGTATTAAGATTCTTAATTTTAAATAAAGCAGATAACGTAAAAAATTTTTAAAAAAATTTTTTACATTAATTACTTGAATTAGAAATAAATATTTGCTAATATATGAGTAGTAATTGTTTCCTCAGTAGCTCAGTGGTAGAGCAATCGGCTGTTAACCGATTGGCCGTAGGTTCAAGTCCTACCTGGGGAGTTTAAAAAATTAAAGTAATAAAAAACTATGAAAAATAATATTGATCCCTTACGAATAGGGGAAAAACTTTTCTATTCGCGTTTGCTATTAGGAACAGGTAAATATAGAACAAGTCAAAATGCTATAGAAAGTATTAACGCAAGTGAATGTGAAATTATAACAGTTGCAGTTCGTCGATTACCTACAAATCTAAATAATGATAATATTAGTTTTTTAAAATCTTTAAATTGGGAAAAATTATGGTTATTACCTAATACAGCTGGTTCACAAACTGCAGAAGATGCTATTCGAATGGCATTTTTAGGACATGAATTAGCTTGTCAATTAGGTCAAGAAGATAATTTTTTTGTAAAATTAGAAGTGATTTCTGATCCAAAATATTTGCTTCCTGATCCAGTTGGAACTTTAAAAGCAGCAGAATTTTTAGTCAAAAAAGGGTTTACGGTTTTACCTTATATTAATGCAGATCCTATGTTAGCCTTACATTTAGAGGATTTAGGATGTGCCACTGTCATGCCCCTTGGTTCACCAATTGGTTCTGGTCAAGGCTTAAACAATATTTCGAATCTTCAAATTATCATTGAGAATGCAAGAGTCCCCGTAATTGTTGATGCAGGAATTGGAGCTCCAAGTGAAGCTACCTTGGCAATGGAATTAGGAGCTGATGCTGTTTTACTTAATACAGCGGTTGCACAAGCAAAAAATCCTGAACAAATGGCCTTAGCAATGAAATTAGGAGTGCAATCAGGACGTTTAGGATATTTGGCTGGTCGTATGGAAAAAAAATACTATGCTAGTCCAAGTTCTCCAGTTAATCAGATAAGTAAATTATAATACTAAATAATTAGTTTAAAAATTTTGCATTTTAAACTGGTAGTATTTTTGTATACTACCAGTTTATATAACAAATTAACGTTTTTTCTGTAATTCTTTACCTTGCTCAATCAATTGTTGCATATATCTAGGATCACGATTAAGTCGTTCTGGATCTACTTTTTCTCCACTTGTAGCATGTGTACCATCTATGATTGCTACATCAGGTTCAACTTCAATTACGATTTCTTCAGTAAAGACATCTTTAAAGAAAACTGAACCACCTAGACCTACATTAGTGAATGCTGGGTTCTCTTTAAGCTTCATAGTAATTCGATCACCAGCTTTAAATGGATTTCTTACACAATGTTCAGCTAATGTATCTTCAATTAATTTTGTTACAACACGACGTAATGGACGAGCTCCGTAGTAAGGATCATAACCTTTTTCTGATAATAAATAGCGAATATTTGTATTCACAACCAATTCAATAGATTGAGTTGATAAACGTTTACCTACACTTTTTAACATTAGGTCCGCAATTTGCCAAATTTCATATTTACTTAAATGACTAAAAACGATAATTTCATCGACACGATTTAAAAGTTCTGGTCGGAAGAATTTTTTTAATTCTCCATGAACTAATGTAACTGTATTTTCATAGTTCTTCATATCCTCTTCGTTAATCTCAGGTTTTTTCGGTGGACGAATTAATATCGTACCGTCTGATTTCACATCTATATCGACTTTTTTAGTATCTTTTTTCGCTTCTTTATCACGATAAAAGTCTTTAATCCATGAACTTTCTCGTTCAATAGCTTGAGCTCCAATATTCGTCGTCATGGCAATAATTGTATTTTTAAAGCTCACTAAACGATGAGATGAATCTGTTAATTGACCATCATCTAAGATTTGTAAAAATAAATTAAAAACATCTGGATGAGCTTTTTCAACTTCATCAAATAAGACAATTGAATAAGGTTTTCGTCTTACAGCTTCGGTTAACTGGCCACCCTCTTTATATCCTACATATCCTGGAGGTGATCCAATTAATTTTGAAACTGTGTGTTTTTCCATGAATTCTGACATATCAAACCGAATCATATTTGTTTCACTATTAAATACAAATTCAGCTAAAGCTTTTGTAAGTTCCGTTTTTCCAACACCAGTTGGTCCTGCAAAAATAAAACTTGCAATTGGACGTTTAGGATCTGCAACACCAACTCGACCTCGACGAATAGCTTTCGAAGCTGCAACAACAGCTTGGTCTTGACCAATAAGTTTGCTGTGCAGAATTTTTTCCATGTTTTGTAGTTTTTCTTGTTCTGATAGGCCAATCTTATTTAATGGAATTTTGGTCCACTCTGAGATAACACCTTGAATGTCACTTTCCCCAACTGAAAGACCTGGCATTAGTTCGCCACCTAACATATATTTTACGATTTTTAAATGCGCACTTACTTCCAATTCATGATCCATTAACTCTTTTGCCAAGTCAAAATCACCATTTTCAACTGCGGCTAATTTATCGTTAATAGTATTTTGTACTTCTTCTTGTAATTTTTTAAGAGCAGCAGGCATCATTTTTCCACTTAATCTAGCACGAGAACCAGCTTCGTCAATCACATCAATAGCTTTATCCGGTAGATTTCGATCCATTACATATCGATCTGAAAGTTCTACAGCTGCTTTCAAACTTTGTTCCGAAAACGTTACCATATGGTGAGCTTCCATAACCGGTTTTAAACCTTGAAGAATACTATAAGTTGTTTTTACGGATGGTTCATCTACTCTAACCGGGTGGAATCGACGTTCTAAAGCTGGATCTTTTTCAATATGCTGCATGTATTCATCCGCTGTTGTCGCTCCAAGAACTCTTAATGTACCACGTGCAAGAGCTGGCTTTAAAAGGTTAGCAGCATCAACAGCACCTTCTGCTGCCCCTGCACCAACTAAAGTATGAATTTCATCAATTGCTAAGATAATTTTACCTTGAGCAATAACTTCTTGAATAATCGACTTCATACGATCTTCAAATTCTCCACGATATTTTGTACCAGCTAATACTGAACCTAAATCAAGAGCAAGCACAATATTATTTTTTAAAAACTCAGGACAGTCATAACGATCTTCCATTAATAAAGCTAGTCCTTCAACACATGCTGTTTTACCAACACCTGCTTCGCCAAGGATTACAGGATTGTTTTTTCGACGGCGACCTAAAGTTTTGACTAATTGTTGAATTTCACTATCACGCCCAATAACTGGGTCTAACTTATTCTCTTGAGCTAATTTAGTAACATTTTCACAATACATATCTAAATGTGGAGTTTCAGAAATTCGTCCTTGAGTACCCCATTTATCAAATTCTGCGCCAGGTGGTGCTAAAATATCTTCTTGCTGTTCTTGGATATAAGTTAATACTAGTTGTCTTAACTTAGGGATATTAACCCCCATTTTATCAAGAATTCGCATTGCAATACCATCAGGCTCATTTAATAATGATAATAATACGTGTTCAGTCCCAACGTAATTAACACCAAGATCTTGAGCTTCATGAATTGACATTTCTAATACACGTTTTGCACGTGGAGTAAAAGGAATTTCTGAAGCCACAAATCCAGTTCCACGACCAATATATTTTTCAATTTCTTTTCGAGTTTTCTTTAATGTCAAATTTAATTGTGATAAAGCACGTCCTCCAATCCCATGACGCTGTCCAATTATTCCCATTAATAATTGTTCAGTTCCAACAAAATTATGACCCATACGTCTTGCTTCTTCTTGAGCAAGCATAATTACTTTAATCGAACCTTCAGTGAATTTTTCAAACATTTTTCTTTTTACGTATTTTTAACAAATAAAATAATCTGTTATTAAACTTTTACTGAGTACTTTTTCTATTCACAGGTAATTTGTAAGTTTAAAAAAAATATATATAAATTGCTATAAAAAATTATATAGTGCGGAGCAGATTTTTTCTAGAGTTGCATAATAAATTACTTTAAATTATAATTCATATTGTATTTAAATACAACAATATTTATGGCGGTATGGCCAAGTGGTAAGGCAGTGGATTGCAAATCCTCTATCCCCAGTTCGAATCTGGGTGCCGCCTTTAAATATAGTTCAATATCATTGCTTTTTATAAGCATATAAAATATAATATATGAAAAGCCAGTCAGGGGACGTGGTGGAATTGGTAGACACGACGGACTTAAAATCCGTTGCCTAGTGATAGTGCGTGAGGGTTCAAGTCCCTCCGTCCCCATTTATAATATAAAAGATTTAAAAATTCTAATAGTTAAAATATTAAATAATTATATTCTACTTTTTTATTTGTTAAATAAATGCAATTTTTTACATTTATTTAACAATAATTTAAATGAAACAAATTCGACATAATACTCCAGGTGGTAGATCTGATCTTAATAATAGATTAAAAATATCTACTTTTGATGAATCATACCAAATCTCTAGAATCCGTTTATGAGTTCGAATTTCAAAATGTTCTCGAGAATCTTTATTAACGTGTGGAGAACGTAACACACAGTAAATTCTTTTATTTGTAGGTAATGAAACTACTCCAAAAGGATCAATATGATCCTTATTTGTTTGAGTAATTTCCATTATCTTTTGACATGATGTAGTTAAAAGTTCATGATTAAATGATTCTAACCGTAACCTTACACCAAGTTTCCCGTTTGGTTGTATTTCCATAAATTTTTTTAATTATTTAACAATTTTAGAAACCACACCAGCTCCAATTGTTCGGCCACCTTCACGAATTGCAAAACGCATACCTTCTTCAATTGCAACTGGGTAAATAAATTCAGCTGTCATTTTAATACGGTCACCTGGCATTACCATTTCTACAACTGAACCATCATCTGCTGTAAATTGAATAATTGAACCTGTAACATCAGTTGTTCGTACATAGAATTGTGGACGGTAACCTGTAAAGAATGGTGTATGACGACCACCTTCTTCTTTTGTTAAAACATATACTTCTGATTCAAAATTTGTATGTGGAGTAATAGTCCCTGGTTTAGCTAATACCATACCACGTTCAATATTTTCTCGCGTAACACCACGTAATAAAATACCTACATTATCTCCAGCAAACCCTTCTTCTAAAGTTTTTTGGAACATTTCAATACCAGTAATAGTTGTTGTTTGCGTGTCACCAACACCAACGATTTCTACGTTATCACCAACTTTTACTACCCCTCTTTCAATTCTTCCTGTTGCTACTGTTCCTCGTCCAGTAATTGAGAAAACATCTTCAATTGCCATTAAGAATGTTTTTTCAACATCACGTTCTGGTGTTGGGATATAATCATCAACAGAATCCATTAAAGCAAAGATTTTATCAACCCAAGGATTATCTCCACGTTTGATAGATGGGTTAGATGAAATTGCTTCAATAGCTTGTAAAGCTGAACCAGGACAAATTGGGATATCATCTCCTGGGAAATCGTAAGTCGATAATAATTCTCGAACTTCTAATTCTACTAATTCTAATAATTCATCATCATCTACTTGATCTTGTTTATTTAAAAACACAACAATATGTGGAACACCAACTTGCTTTGCTAATAAAATATGTTCACGTGTTTGAGGCATTGGACCGTCTGCTGCAGATACAACTAAAATTGCACCATCCATTTGTGCAGCACCTGTAATCATATTTTTAACGTAATCTGCGTGACCTGGACAATCTACGTGAGCATAATGACGAGTTTCCGTTTCATATTCAACGTGCGCAGTGTTAATTGTAATACCACGTGCACGCTCTTCAGGTGCTCCATCAATATCTGCATAAGCTTTTGCTACAGAATTACCTTGTAAAGATAATGTTGCTGTAATTGCTGCTGTTAAAGTTGTTTTACCGTGGTCAACATGCCCAATTGTACCAATATTAACGTGCGGTTTTGTACGTTCAAATTTTTCACGTGCCATTTTTAAAAATTCCTTTGAAATTTAATGTTTATAATAAAAATCTATTTGCTTTTAGCGAAATTAAAGTTAATCATTTTATATTAACTTTTAATAGCGGAAATGCGCAAACGCTTTATTAGCATCTGCCATTTTATGAGTTTCTTCTTTTTTCTTTATAGTATTACCTATATCGTTTGCAGTGTCAATAATTTCACTTGCTAATTTAATTGACATTGTACGACCGACACGTTGTCGTGAGTACTGAATAATCCAACGTAAAGCTAAATTAGTTGCGCGGAAACTACTTACTTCAATAGGAACTTGATAAGTTGAACCACCAATTCTTCTTGCTTTTACTTCCACAACGGGACTAGCATTTCTAATAGCTTTTTCAAAAATTACTAGTGGATCTTCGTTTGTTTTTGATTTAATAATATCAAAAGCTCCATTTACAATATTTTGCGCTAGATTTTTTTTACCTGATTTTAAGATTCGTGTTACTAATAAACTAACTAAGTAACTATTATACGTAGGATCTGGTTTTGGAAATCGTTTCTTTGAAATATTTCGACGTGACATAATAGTAATTATTTTTTAATAAATTATTTTTATTAAATCTTAATATAAAAATTTTATATTAAGATTTAACTTTTTGGTTTTTTAACCCCATATTTTGAACGTCTTTGTGTTCGATTTTTTACCCCCCCACTATCTAATGCACCGCGAACAATATGGTAACGAACACCGGGTAAATCTTTTACACGACCACCACGGATTAATACTACTGAGTGTTCTTGTAAATTATGCCCTTCACCTGGAATATAAGCTGTTACTTCAAAGCCAGATGTTAAACGAACACGAGCAACCTTACGAATTGCCGAATTTGGTTTTTTTGGGGTTGTTGTATAAACACGTGTACATACACCACGCCGTTGTGGGCAATTTACTAACGCAGGTGATTTTGTTTTTTTATTTATTTGAATTCGTCTTGAACGAACTAATTGCTGAATAGTTGGCATTTATTTATAAAGTAATTAAGTAAGTTTTAATTATTTTAATATAATTAATTTAGTTATTTTTTGTTTGTAATCCATATTTTTTCATAAATCTTTCTACACGTCCTTCACTATCAACAAGTGTCTGTGAATCAGTATAAAAAGGATGGTTTCCTAACCAAACATCAACTTGTAGTTGGGGTTTGGTTGATCCCACAGTACAAAGTGTTTTTCCCTCACAAAGAACAGGAGTATTTGGAAACCAATTCGGATGAATTTCAGATTTTGGCATATTTTAAAATTTTTTAACGTTTTGAATATTGTGATGCTTTTCTTGCTTTTCGTAAACCATATTTTTTTCGTTCTTTAATACGTGAATCACGACTTAATAAACCAAATGGTTTTAAAACTAAACGATTAGAGCTTTCCATTTTACAAAGTAATCTTGAAACACCTAATTTAATAGCATCAGTTTGGCCGGTTAAACCCCCTCCGTTTACAATTGCGATAATATCAAATTGGTTTTTTAAGTTTAACTTTTCTAATGGATCTAAAATAGCTTTTAAGTAATTAGTATTATATTGTAAATACTTTTCACCAGAAACTTTATTAATAATGACTTTTCCATCACCTGGTACAAGGAAAACTCGTGCAATAGCACGTTTTCGTTTGCCAAGACCAATTTTATCTTTTTGAAAAATTGTATTCATAAATAATTTTTAATTTATTAGTTAAAGTACATCTAATTGTTTTGGATCTTGCGCTACATGTGGGTGCTGATCACCTTGATAAATTTTTAAGCGGTTTACTAAATGTTTTTTTGGGTAACCGTTTGGTAACATATTAAAAACACATTTTTCAATAATTTGTTTTGGTAAAATATTTACTAATCGTTTTAATGATTTACCTGGATGTCCTGGTTGAAAAACATGGAATCGTTCAATATCACGATCAAGTTTTATATATTCACTGTTGATTAAAATTACATAATCACCGACATCGACAGATGGATGATAAATTGATTTTGATTTACCTGTTAATAATGGTACGATAGTAGAAGCTAATCGTCCTAATTGTTTGTCTTTGCAATCAATGACGTACCATTTTCTTTTATTATAAGTTGAAGCTGGAATAAAGGTTTTATTCATAAAATTAAATTAAATAATTATTTTAAGACTATTCCTAATTTATTTTTAAGAGTAGCAAAAACTTCGTCCGCAGATTTTCGACCAAAGTTTTTTAATTCTAAAAGTTTTTCTGGAGAATAATCTAATAAATCTCCAATAGTATTAATTTGTGCTCTTTTTAAACAATTATAAGGACGTACTGATAATTGTAGTTCTTCAATTGCAATATGAGTATATGGATCGACAGGTTTTGTCTGAGTTTTTTCTTTTATACTTTCTTTTTCTTGATTTATTTTATGTTCAGTAATCGATTTAAACAAGTCTATAATTAAATTTGATCCTGAAAAAATTGCTTGTTCCGGAGAAATACTTCCATTAGTCCAAACATCAAGAAATAAACGTTCTTTGACATTATTAAAACTATCATAAACATTTTCAACTTTAAAGTCGACTTTTTGTACAGGCATAAAAATAGCATCTGTTTCTATAAAGTCTTCAAATTTATCAGAAAAAAGTTCATTAGCTAATCGATATCTCGTTCCAGATTCAATTTTAAATTCTATTTCTAAAATATGTGAACTTGAAATCGTGGCAATATAATGATTAGGATTAATAATTTCTACATCTGGGGGTAATTGAATTGAACTAGCAGTTATAACTGCTGGTCCATGTAATCTTAATCTTCCAAATTGTCGCGTAAAACTTTTTGATCTGAAAACAATTCCTTTTAAATTTAATAAAATTTCAAGTATATCTTCACGAACTCCTGGAATTAATGAAAATTCATCCTTTACGCCGGCAATTCGAACGCCTGTAATAGCTGTTCCTTTTAAATCTCCGAGTAAGACTCGTCGTAATAAATTTCCAATTGTTATTCCTTGTCCAGAACTAAGTGAATCAATTAAAAATTGTCCATACATAGAACCCGATTCAATTTTTTCTGATTTTAAACATTCTATTAGTAAATTAGAACTATTCATGATATTTTTTGTCGAATTCTTAATTTATTTAGTATTGACTAAACTAAACTTATACACGTCGACGTTTTCGAGGTCGACAACCGTTATGTGGTACGGGTGTTATGTCTTGGATTGAAAGAATTTCTAAGCCTGCTCCTTCTATAGAACGAATCGCAGTTTCACGCCCAGAGCCTTGACCTTTTACTAAAATTTCAACGGTTTTTATTCCTGTACTTAAAGCTTCTAATGAAGCCTTTTCTGCAGCAGTTTGAGCTGCAAAAGGTGTACCTTTACGAGCGCCTTTAAATCCAGAACTACCAGAAGATGCCCATGAGATAGTATCCCCTGCCATATTAGTAATTGTAACAATCGTATTATTAAATGTTGATTGAATATGAACAACACCTGTTCCAAGATTACTTCTACTTTTTTTTACTGTGGATTTTCGGATTTTTTGTGCCATATTAAATTAATATTTTTAATTAGTATAACTTACTATTTTTTCTTACCAGTAACAGTTTTCTTTGCACCTCGTCTTGAACGTGCATTTGTTCGTGTTCTTTGTCCTCGAACAGGTAAACTATTTCTATGTCTTTTTCCTCGATGACAATTAATTTCATTTAATCGTTTTATATTTAATCCATTAAAACGACGTAAATCTCCTTCGAATTTTAAATCAGAATTTTCTAGAATATTTCTTAATGTTACTGATTGTTCTGTAGTAATATCATCTGTTCTTGTTTCCGGACTGATTTCTGCTAGTTCAATAATCTTATTTGCCGATGTAAGTCCAATTCCATGAATATACGTAAGTGCGTATGCAATTCGTTTATTTCTTGGTAAATCTATACCTAGTAATCTTACCACTTCATTAACTCCTTTTAAATATTAACCTTGTCGCTGTTTATGTTTGGGATTCGGACAAATTACCATAATCTTCCCATGTCGTTTAATTACGCGACATTTATCACACATTTTTTTAACTGAAGGACGAACTTTCATTATAAAGTTATAAATATTAAATTGATAAATAAATTTTTTACTTGATTTAATCAAATCTTTCATTATAAATATTAGAAAGAATGATACTTTTCATTTCCCTTGAAATATCTAGAACAACCCCTACTAAAATTAATAATGAGGTAGTACCTAACCCATTAAAACTTGAAATATTTAGAATACCTTCAATAACATTTGGAAGAGTTACTAATATCGCTAAAATTACTGCTCCAAATAATGTCACTCGTTGCATTACTTGTTTTAAATAAAATGTTGTTGCTAACCCTGGACGTACACCAGGTATACTAACAGCCATTTTTTGTAGTTCTTGTGCAATATCTTTTGGATTTAATACAATAGTTGAATAAAATGAACTAAATATTAAAATTAAAATAAAGTAACTTAACCAATATATAATTTTTGACGATTTTAAAAAAATAGGAATTGTTAAAAACGGAAATACTCCTAAATTTGTAATATAACTTGGTAACACTAAAAGAGCAGTTGTTAAAATAATTGGCATAACACCTGCTTGATTAAAACGTAAAGGAATATAATTATTAGCTGTTCCTTTTGAAATTAATGGTTGTGTTTGACCAAGTTGTTTTGAAGAAATTAACGGAACAATTCTGGCACTTTCTTGTAATGTAATAATCCCAGAGATTGCAACAAAAAATAAAACTGCAATTCCAATTGTTGAAGCCAGAGTTAAATTTCCAGTATTTTCACTTATTAATTTTTTACCTAAATTTGGTAGACTTGATATTATATTTGTATAAATTAATAAAGATGCTCCATTTCCTAATCCATACTCTGTAATTAACTCACTTAACCATAATACTATCATGGCACCAGTCGTAAGCCAAAGAATTATTTCAAAAGCTAATAAAGGACTCCAATCAAATAAAGCACGTTTTAAATAAAAAGCAATACTTGAACTTTGAATTAATGCCCATCCTAATGTAATTAAACGGGTTAATCTTGTAATTGCTCTTCTACCTTCACCACCACCTTCTTTTTGTAATTTAGAAATACTTGGTATTAATGCAGTTATTAGCTGAACCATAATGGAAGCATTTATGTATGGAAAGATATTTAATGTAAATAATCCAATTACAAATGTATCATTTCCTGAAAAAGTACTAACTAAATTTTTTGTAATTGGATGTTGTTGAATATAAAACGCTAAATGACCATGGTTAATACCTGGGATTGGAAGAAAGGTACCCATTCTAATAAATAAAAGTATACCTACGCTTAATAAAAGACGTTTTAATAAAATATCATCTGTCTTTTTCATTTTTCTTTTTAACCGTTTAAAATTTGGGTACTTTTTACTTAAATAACTAATTATTTATTAGTTTAAATCGCGTTTTTGTAAAACTTCAGATTTCGTTGTTAAACTTTCTAAAGCTACAATTGCTGCACGAGCATTATTTAATAAATTATCAGAACCTAATTGTTTTGCAATTACATTTTTAATTCCTGCAACTTCCAAAACAGTTCTAACTGCTCCACCTGCAATAACTCCTGAACCTTCAAATGACGGTCGCATAATAATTTTACATGCTCCTACATCACCAACTACACCATGCGGAATACTTAAAGCTTTTGTAACTGGAATTGTAATTAAATTCTTTTTTCCATCAGTTTTTGCTTTTTTAAAAGCATTAACTACATCTTCAGCTTTACCTACACCAACCCCAACTTGACCATTTTCATCACCGATAACAACAACAGCACGAAAACTTAATTTTTTCCCGCCTTTTGTTACTTTTGTTACACGACTGATTTTAATTAATCGTTCAATAAATTTAATATCATTTATATTATCATTACGACGGGATGTTTTTTTTAGTTTATTAACTTGTTTTAACTCGGTACTCATAAAATTTATTAGTTTTAAATTATTAATTAAAATTGTAAGCCACCTGCTCGAGCACCGTCGGCTAAAGCTTTTATACGTCCATGGTATAAATATGGACCTCTATCAAAGACAATTTTTGTAATATTTTTTTTACGGCTTAATTCAGCTAATTTTTGTCCCATAAGTCTTGAAGCATCACATGTTCTACCATTATCACTATTAAGTTTAATATCTCGATCTAATGTAGAACATGAAACAAGTGTTGTTGATGTTGTATCATCTATAATTTGAGCATAAATATTTTCATTAGAACGAAAAACTGATAAACGTGGTCGTTCTAATGTTCCTTTTATTAATCCTCTTACACTTTCACGTTTTAACTTTTTGTACTTATCAGGTTTTAATTTTTTATTTTTATTTTTAAGTCTTAATAAAACTCTTTTCGAAAATTTCATAATCTAATTTTTTTTACAACTTAATAATTTTTATTTTTTACCCGATTTTCCAGCTTTACGTAAGATTCTCTCACCTTTATAAAGGATTCCTTTTCCTTTATATGGCTCCGGAGGTCGCCATGATCTTACCTTCGCTGCGAATAATCCTAATTGTTCTTTATCACATGACTTTATATTAATTGTTGTATTTTGCACTACTTCAACCGTTATTCCTTCTGGAATTTCAATCTCTACAGGATGACTATAACCTAAATTTAATATAACCGATTTTTCTTGAACGCTTGCTCGATAACCTACACCTTGTAACATAAGTGTTATCAAAAATTGTTCAGAAACACCAATAACCATATTATTTATTAATGTTCTATATAGCCCATGTAAAGCTTTATTAGTACGTGTTTCATTTTTTAAACCTACAATTAAAGTATCATCGGTATTTTCAATTTGAATAACGTTTGGAATTGTTTTTTCTAATGTGCCAAATTTTCCTTTGACCGTTAACATTGAATTATCACTTGTAAGATTAATATCTACAGATGCTGGTACTTTAATTGGTAATTTTCCGATTCGTGACATATTATATATTTACTCCAATTACCAAATATAACATAAAACTTCACCACCAATGCCAAGCTCTTTTGCTTTAACATTTGTCATTACCCCTTTTGATGTTGAAAGAATAGCAATTCCTAATCCATCTAAAACATTTGGTAATGTTTTTGAATTACTATAAACTCGTAAACCAGGTTTACTAATGCGTTTAATTGTATTAATAACTCGTTCGCGAGATTGTCCTTTATATTTCAATGAAAGAAGTAAATACTTATATAGATTTTCATTATAAATTTCAAAATTTTCAATAAACCCTTCTTCTTTAAGAATAGTAGCTATTGCTTTTGACATTTTTGTCGCTGGTATCTCAACAATTTGATGTTTTACCATGTTAGCATTTCGGATACGAGTTAACATATCTGCAATATTATCTGTGACCACTAGTAGCTCCTTACTCTGATTGTTTTCATTTTATTTATTCTTGTGACCAACGTTTGCGGCGTAAGTGTTTTTTTCGATCCCAAACTTGATTAATTTCTTCAAAAGATGAATATTTATCATAGTAACCACAATCATTTAATGGGAATCGTAAAAATTTTAATAAGATCATTCCATTTAAAACTTTATCAATTGTTTTTGAACGAGCTTTTGGAGTAGAAGAATCTAAAACAAGAGTTATAGTTAAGCCTTGAATTTGATCAACATCATCATATTCAATTTCTGGGAAGATTAATTGTTCTTTTAATGAAAATGTGTAATTCCCAGCTTTATCAAAACTTCTAACCGATAACCCGCGAAAATCACGAATTTGTGCAAATGTAAAGAAGATTAACTTTGTAAGAAAATTATACATTTTATCCCCACGTAAAGTTGTTGTTAATCCTAACTCCATCTCTTCACGAATTTTAAATCCGGCTACCGCTTTTTTTGCTTTTGTAATAAGAGGTTTTTGACCGGTAATTTGAGTAAATTCAGTAATACTTTTTTTTAAAATATTCGTATTTTGGGCCGCTAAACCTAAGCCTCGATTAATACTAATTTTCTTAAGTTTTGGGACTGTATGGGTATTTGAAAATAATTCTGGGTTACTTTTTTGTAACACTGAATGAATACCAGTTGAATATTCTTTTTTTATATCTTCTAATAGACCATATAATTCTGCAATTTCTTCTAAAGAATGTTGACTACGCATATTCGTTATTTAAAATAATTTAAATTAATTTAACATTGGAATGATGAATTGGAGCTTCAAATTGTTTTATTTCTCCTACATCACTTTCAGTATTTGGTTTAATATGTTTAAACTTAAAATTAATACCTTTTACTAGAATTTTTCCTGAATTTCGGTAAATTCTAGTAACTTCACCTGTTTTATTTTTATCAAAACCAGAAATAATTTTTACATTATCACCAACTTTAACATGTAATTTTGTACCTTTTGGCATTTATAAAACCTCCGGAGCTAATGACACAATTTTAGAAAAATTCTTATCACGAATTTCACGAGCAACAGGACCAAACACACGTGTTCCACGTGGATTATTTTCCGTATTTACTATTACAGCAGCATTATCATCAAATCGAATATACATTCCATCAGGACGACGAATAGTTTTTGATGTTCGTACAATGACTGCACGTACAACGTTTGATTTCTTGATTGGCATATTTGGAATAGCTTCTTTGACAACACCAATAATTGTATCACCAATTTTTCCGTATTTACGGTTTCCACCTAAAACTCGAATACACATAATTTTTTTTGCACCGGTATTATCTGCTACCGTTAACATTGTTTGTGGATATATCATAAACATTTAAGCTTAAGTAAGTAAAGATGATTTTGAAATAATTTTAGCTACTGACCAACGTTTTCTTTTACTAAGTGGTCGACATTCGGTAACTAAAACTTGATCACCAATATTGCATTGACTCATTTCATCATGCGCCAAATATTTGCGTGTTTTTATCATTGTCTTTGAGTAAATTGGATGTGGGTATCGGCTTTCAACTTTTACAACCACAGTTTTTTGCATTTTATTACTGACAACAATACCAACTTTTTCTTTTACAGGCATTTTAAAACTCCTTAAAATCTCTATTTTTAGATCGGTATAAAACTAATTGGCGTTATCAATTAATTTATCTATAGTATTACTTTTTGTTTCTTCTACAACATCGATTCGTGCTGTTAAGATTGTTTTTAATTGTGCTAAACGGCGTTTTGCATTTCTAATTTCATGTGATTTAAAAGGCTGACGCGTAGCTTTTTTAAAACGTAAATCAAACAACATTTTCTCTGTTTTTATAATTTCTTCAGAGATTTCTATTGTTGAAAGTGTTTTAATATCATTAAATTTAGGGATACCCATACTTTATTAATTATCGTTTTTAATAATAAATTTTGTTTTAATTGGTAGTTTATATGCAGCTAATTTAAAAGCAGCACGTGCAACTTCTTCAGGAACTGAACTAATCTCAAATAAAATTGTTCCTGGTTTAACTGTCGCAACCCAATAATCAACCGCACCTTTACCAGATCCCATACGTGATTCAGCGGCACGAGCGGTAACTGTTTTATCTGGAAAAATACGAATCCATAATGATGCTCCACGTTTAGTAGAACGAGTAATTGTACGTCGAGTTGCTTCAATTTGTCGTGATGTAATCCATGAAGGTTCTAAAGCTTGTAACCCGTATTTTCCAAATGTAACTTCATTTCCACGAGTGGCTTTACCACGCATTCTTCCGCGATGGTATTTTCTATACTTTGTTCGTTTTGGACTTAACATAATGAAATTAGATTAATTAATAAATATACTTTTGTAGTTAATGTCTCTGTTTTGCTTATTTTTTTAATATTTCATTTTTAAATAACCATACTTTAACACCAAGAACACCGTAAATAGTATTAGCTTCTTTTGTAGCATAATCAATATCAGCTCGTAATGTCTGTAAAGGAACTCGCCCTTCGCGAATCCATTCACTTCTAGCGATTTCTGCTCCATTTAAACGACCTGATACCTGAATTTTAATACCATTTACTTGACTATCTTGAGCACATTGAATGCCTTCACGAATTGCGCGACGAAACGCAACACGATCTTCAAGTTGTAGAACTACAAGATCTGCTATAAGAGAAGCACTTGTATTAACATTTTCAACTTCAATAATGTTAATTGTTATTTGTTGGTGTGGTATAAATTTTTTAATACTAGAAGCTAAACTTTTAATACCATTTCCTTGATTTCCAACTAATACACCTGGACGAGCTGCTTCAATATTGACTTCAATATCACCTAAACCATTTCTATTAATCTTAACATTTGAAATACTAGCTAAAGCTTCAAATTTATTAAGATATGCTCGGATTTTATAGTCTTCTACTAATAAAGTTGAATAGTTTTTAAAATCTGAATACCAAGCAGACCGATGTTCTTGTGTAATACCTAATCGAAATCCCAAAGGATGTGTCTTTTGTCCCATAGAAAAAATCCTTAATTTTTAATTTCTTAATTAATTGATTTTACAACAACTGTAATATGACAAGTTGGTTTTAAAATCTTGTAAGCTCGGCCTTGGGCACGTGGTCGAATACGTTTTAATTTTGGTCCTTCATTTGCAAAGATTTCTGAAATAATTAATTTTTTTTTATCTAAGTTATAATTATTTTTTGCGTTTGCTGCTACAGAATGTACGACTTGCCAGATTGGAGAACCCGCATCATATGGTAAGAATTCTAAAATCATTAATGCTTCTTGGTACGAACGACCACGAATTTGATCTAAAACTTGTCTTACTTTATGGGGTGATATTCGAACATATTTTGCTACTGCTTTTACTGATTGACTAGTAGTACTATTGGACATAATATAGTTTCCTTAATATTGTTTACATATATTTAAAGTTTTTAAAGAATATCTAAATAACTTAACTATAAAACCTAGTTTGTAAATGTAATCCATTATTTTTTTTCTTGAGAAGTATTAACTCCATAAGCTAATTTAATGGTAATATATTCACCTGGTTCTAGATTCTGGTTTTTTTTATCTATAAACTTGTTATGATTTGAAACTTTATTTATGTAAATTTCATACACCCACATATCAAAGAAATTTATAGATAAATTATTTTGTAAAGAAATTACGATTGAATATAAAGCCTGTAAAAGAAAATCTCTTTCAACCGGATTTGCTTTTAAGAGATAAGAAATATCGTCACGTACATAATAGAAATGTTTAAACTGAACACTTTGCAAAATTAATTTTGCCAGTGGAGATAATTTCTTTTCAGATTTAACATTAAAAGTTTTAATTTGAAAACTTTTTGGAAAATTTAATGTTAATTCTAATCGTGCCATATTTAGTTTTTCCTCAACAATTTAACGTTTTGTTTTTTTATCTGCTTTAATATGAGATTTAAATGTCCGCGTAGAAACAAATTCGCCAAGTTTGTGACCAACTAATTGATCAGAAATAAAAATTGGAACATGTTGTTTTCCATTGTAGACAGCTATTGTAAAACCAACCATATTTGGTAATATAGTCGAACTACGCGACCAAGTTGTAATTATATCTTTCTTTCCTTCTGCATTCATTTTATTAATTTTTTTTAATAAATGATAAGCAATGAAAGGTCCTTTTTTTAATGATCTTGACATTTTTAAGAATGTTAGTAATAAATTATTTTTTATAAATTAACTAAGAACGTCGACGAAGAATATAGGCATTACTAAGTTTTTTTGTTTTTCTTGTTTTTTTACCTAATGCAGGTTTACCCCACGGTGTTAATGGTCGTGTACGGCCAATTGGTGTTCTACCTTCCCCACCACCATGTGGATGATCACATGGATTCATTACTGAACCTCTGACAGTTGGTCGTTTACCTAACCAACGTGTACGGCCTGCTTTTCCACTTTGTACTAAAAAAACATCATTATTACTTAATTCACCGATAGTTGCAAAACATTCTTTTCGAATTAATCTAATTTCTTTCGATGGTAATCGTAAAGTAACATAGTTACCTTCTTTCGCTAAAATTTTTGCCGATGTTCCAGCAGAACGAACAATTTGACCACCACGATTAGGAATTAACTCTATGTTATGAACTGATGTCCCTAATGGAATTTCTTCTAATGGTAATGCATTTCCGATATTTAATGTGATTCCTTTTCCAGATGAAATTTTATCACCAACATTTAAATTATTGGGATGTAAAATATATCTTTTTTCACCATCAGTAAAATGAAGTAACGCAATTCGCGTATTTCGATTTGGATCATATTCAATTGAATTCACAACCGCTTCTATACCATATTTACTACGTTGAAAATCAATTAATCGATAACGTTTCTTATGTCCACCACCGCGGTGTCTAATTGTAATAACGCCTCGGTTATTTCTACCTTTACTTCTTTGATTCTTTCTAATTAAACTTTTTTCCGGTTTATTAGTTGTTATTTCTGAAAAAGCTGATAAGGCTCTGTTTCGTGTTCCTGGTGTATATGATTTATATAGACGAATACTCATAAACTTGATTAATTTATATAATTGTTAATTTTCTTCTGCAAATAAGTTTATTGTATCACCCTCTGATAACGTTACAATTGCTTTTTTATAATGCGATTTCCATCCAACATATTTACCAACTCTTTTTTGTTTTTTTGGTAAATGAGAAGTGTTGATTTTTATTACTTTAACATTAAATAAATATTCAATTGCAGCTTTAATTGTAGGTTTGTCAGATTTAGGGCTCACAACGAAACTATACTGATTGTTAGCTAATAATCTTGTTGCTTTATCAGTAATAATTGGATATTTTATAATTTTCATAATGCTATCATCTGAAAAATTAGTCACAATAAATCTCCTTTATATCATTGATGGCTAACGGTGTTAATAAAATTTGATTTGCTTTTAATAAACTTAATGTATTTAAATTTGAGGCAGAAATTAATTCAACATTTTTTAAATTTTTAGTTGATAATTTTAACGGAGTTGTTTTGTTTGAGACAACAATTAAAATTTTTTCATTAAATGTTAGATTATAGTTAATACAAAGATTACAAAAAGCTTTTGTTTTAGGTTCCGTAATTAACGATTCTAATTCACCAATTACCGAAATATTATTTCGTTTATTGTATAATAAAGTTTGTAATGCTAGATTACGTTCTTTTTTATTTAACTTTAACGTCACTATTTTAGGCTTAGGTCCAAATATTACACCACCCCCTTTCCATAATGGAGAGCGGCTTGAACCTGCACGAGCACGACCAGTTCCTTTTTGACGCCAAGGTTTTTTACCTCCCCCTCGAACTTCGCTTCGAGTTTTTGTTGAAACCGTTCCTTGTTTTTGAGAAAGTTGATGTCTTAAAACATCTCTGTGAATTAAATAATTACCTGAATTTTCTAATACGGTAAGATTTAAATTATATTTTTCAGATGAACTTTGTCCATTTGAGTCTAATGAATTATATTCTATTGTTTTTTGAACAGCCATATAATACTTTTCCTAATGTTCATTTTTTAATAATTTTTTTATTCATTATTTAGAGGGAACGATACTAACTAGATTTCCAGGCTTTCCAGGAATAGCACCTTTAACAACTAAAATATTTTCGTCATTGTTTACTTGAACAATTTTCAGTTTTTTAATATTTGTATTTTTGTTACCAAGCTGACCTGACATTTTTTTTCCCGGTAAGACACGTCCTGGTGTTGTTCCCATACCGATTGAACCAGGAGCTCTATGGTTTTTAGAACCATGAGTCATAGGACCTCTCGCAAAATGATGACGTTTTTGAAGACCTGAAAATCCTTTACCGATACTTTTTCCTGTAACGTTAATTAATTGCCCCGCAACAAATGATTCAACATTTAGAACTTGTCCAACGTCGAAATTATTGGGATCACTTACACGAAATTCTTTTAAATATTTCAACGGTTGAATATTTGATTTTTGTAAATGACCTAATTGAGGTTGTGTTAAAGATTTTGTTGAAACATTTCCATAACCAACTTGAATCGCGTTATAACCATCATTTAATGTAGTTTTAACTTGTGTAACTACACAAGGCCCAACTTTTAAAATTGTAACTGGAATGATATTCCCTGATTCATCAAATATTTGGGTCATTCCAATTTTGTTACCTAATAAACCTAAAGACACAATATTTTTCTCCAAAAAATACTTATTTATATATTAATAGTGATAAAAACGAATTTGTACTATATCTATTTTTAATAAGTTCGCTAATTATTATTAGCGAACTATTATATAAAGATAAGAAAATTGAACTCTTTTGTCTATATAAGAAATATTAACAATGTTATAATATTTTTATTAAAAATTAACTGTATACGCATAACTTATATTAAGTTATGCGTATAATACCCCATAAATTATCTAAGATATCTTCACTTTAACTGTATTTTAGATATAGTATAATATAGATTAGTAAACATTAATTTATTTGAAAGGAGATCCACTATATGAATAAAGTAGTTGGAATTGATTTAGGAACAACAAATTCTGTAGTTGCTGCTATTGAAGGAGGACAACCAACTGTAATTACAAATTCGGAAGGTTTCCGAACAACACCATCAATTGTAGCATATACAAAGAAAGAAGAATTATTAGTTGGACAAATTGCAAAACGTCAAGCTGTTATTAATCCAGAAAATACATTTTTCTCAGTAAAACGTTTTATAGGTTGTAAGGAAAATGAAATTTCTGAAGAATCAAAAGAATTACCATATAAAGTAATTAAAGATAATAATGGAAACATCAAAATTAAGTGTTCATCTTTAAATAAAGATTTTAGTCCTGAAGAAATTTCTGCACAAGTTTTACGCAAATTAATTGTAGATGCAAAAGAATATTTAGGACAGGATGTTACAAAAGCAGTAATTACTGTACCAGCTTATTTTAATGATTCACAACGTCAAGCAACAATTGATGCCGGAAAAATTGCTGGGGTTGAAGTGTTACGAATAATTAATGAGCCTACAGCAGCTTCTTTAGCTTACGGTTTAGATAAGAAACAAAATGAAACTATTTTAGTTTTTGATTTAGGTGGTGGTACATTTGATGTATCTATTTTAGAAGTTGGTGATGGTATTTTTGAAGTATTATCAACAGCTGGGGATACAAATTTAGGTGGTGATGATTTTGACAAAGCTTTAGTTCGTTGGTTAGTTGAAGACTTCGAAACAAAAGAAGGTATTAATTTAACTAAAGATATTCAAGCTTTACAACGTCTAACAGAAGCAGCTGAAAAAGCAAAAATGGAATTATCAACGGTTGAGAAAACAACAATTAATTTACCTTTTATCACTGCTGATAAAAATGGTCCTAAACATATTGAACAAGAATTAACACGTGATAAATTTGAAACTCTATGTAAAACGTTAATTGATCGTTGTCGAATTCCAGTTGAAAAAGCCTTAAAAGATGCAAAATTAGAAAAATCTGAAATTAATGAAGTTGTATTAGTAGGAGGATCCACACGTATTCCAGCGATTCAACAATTAGTTGAATCTTTAACAGGTAAAAAACCAAATAAAACTGTTAATCCTGATGAAGTTGTTGCTATTGGAGCAGCAATTCAAGCTGGTATTTTAGCAGGTGAAATTACAGATATTTTATTATTAGATGTAACGCCATTGTCACTTGGTGTTGAAACGTATGGTGGTATATTTACAAAACTTATTACACGTAATACTACAATCCCTGTCAAGAAATCAGAAGTATTTTCAACAGCAGCTGATTATCAAGAAAACGTAGAAATTCATGTTTTACAAGGGGAGAGAGAATTTGCTAATGATAACAAAAGTTTAGGGAATTTTAAATTGGAAGGAATTCCAAAAGCTCTTCGTGGTGTTCCACAAATTGAAGTAACATTTGATATTAATGTAGATGGAATTTTATCTGTAACTGCTAAAGAAAAAGAGACTGGAAAAGAACAATCTGTAACAATTCAAGGTGCTTCAAATTTATCCGAAAATGAAGTTGAGGCTATGGTTGAAGAAGCAGCTAAATACGCTGCAATGGATCAGGAGAAAAAAGAATTAGTTAACTTAAAAACTTATACAGAAACACTTTGCAAAGATGCGTCAACTAAAATAGCTACCATGAAAGCAGCTAATCCTGAAAATGAACATCAGCAAATTCAAAATTGGCAAGAGACAATAGAATATGTTGAAGGAGTTTGCAAAGGAGATGATGCTAATTTAATTAAAGAAGCACTTGAAAAATTAAAAACTACTTGCCAAGAAATTGAAGAAAAAATGCCATCGGATACAACTGGAAGTAGTACCACTTCAGTTGTAGATGATTTTTAATTGTAAAAATTTATTAACTAGAGAAAATTAATTCTCTAGTTAATTTTGAAAAGTCTTTTAATTAGTTTATTCAATATCATCTACAATAATACATTCTGTTGTTAGGATCATACTAGCAATTGATGTAGCATTTTGTAACCCTGAGCGGGTTACTTTAGCAGGATCTACGACTCCTTCTTCGTACATATTACCAAAAATATTTTTGGCTGCATTATAACCAATTTCAAATTCTTGCTCTTGAACTTTCCCAATAATAACTGGACCATTAATCCCTGCATTTTCTGCAATCCGTTTTAATGGAGCAACAATTGCACGTGAAATAATAAGAGCCCCAATTAATTCGTCTTCTTTTAAATTATTTTTTGCCCATGTTATTAAGTTTTCCGATAAATGTGTTAATGTCGCACCTCCACCAGGAACAATTCCTTCTTCGACGGCAGCACGTGTTGCATTAATAGCATCTTCTAAACGTAATTTCTTATCTTTCATTTCAGTTTCTGTTACAGCCCCTACACGAATTACCGCAATACCTCCTGAAAGTTTAGCAATACGATCTTGTAATTTTTCTTTTTCATATCCAGTATCGGCTACATTAACTTGTTTACGTAATTGTTCACAACGAGCTTTAATATTCTCAATTTCCAGACCATCTCCAACAATCGTTGTACTATCTTTATTAACAATAATTCGTCTTGCTTGACCTAATAAATTAACTTGAATGTTATCTAAACTTAATCCAGCATCTTGAGTAATGACAGTTCCTCCAGTCAAAACAGCGATATCTTGTAACATTAATTTTCTTAGTTCCCCAAATCCGGGTGCCCGTACGGCAACAACATTTACAATCCCTCGTAATTTATTTAAAATAAGAGTCGCTAATGCTTCTTTTTCAACATCTTCAGCAATAATTAATAATGGTCTTTTGGTTTTTGTAACTTGTTCTAGAATTGGTAACAAATCTTGTTGAACTAAAGTAATTCGTTTATCTGTTAATAAGATATAAGGATTTTCATAAGATACTTCCATTTTTTCTGTATCAGTTATGAAATAAGGCGATATAAACCCTTTTTCTAATTTCATTCCTTCTGTAATTTCTAACTCAGTAACAATACCTTTACCTTCTTCTAATGAAATTACACCTTCTTTACCGACTTTTGCTAAAGCATCCGCTATTAATGTTCCAATAACATCATCGTTACCAGCAGAAATTGATGCAACCTGTTGAATAGCTTGAATATCTTCAACGGGTTGTGCAAATTCATTAATTTGCATTACTAAATATTGGGTCGCTTTTTCCATACCTAATTTTATTGAAATCGGGTTAGCGCCTGCAGCTACATTTTTTAATCCTTCTTTAACCATAGCGTAAGCAAGAACAGTTGCCGTAGTAGTTCCATCTCCAGCAACATCATTTGTTTTTGCTGCAGCTTGTCGAATTAAAGAAACACCTGTATTTTCAATATGATCTTCTAAATTAATTTCTTTTGCAATTGTTACGCCATCATTAACAATTTGTGGAGAACCGTATGTTTTTTCTAAAACAACATTCCGACCTTTTGGACCTAATGTTACTGAAACGGCTTCCACCATAATTTCCATTCCACGTTCTAAAGCACGTCTTGCGTTATCTTGATATAATATTTTTTTTGCCATAAAGTTAAATATAAATAAATGTATAAAAAGTTTTTAATTATAACTGTAAAATAATATTTCATAATTCGGCAAGCAAAATATGTAATTTTGTTAAAATTTTTTTTATCTAAAAGCTTTACGAAAAATAACCTTAAGTAGTATTATTAAAAATAATACAGGTTGGGCTTGTAGCTCAGTGGACTAGAGCACGTGGCTACGAACTACGGTGTCAGGGGTTCGAATCCCTTCTTGCTCAATATAGTAGAATTATTGATAAAGAAAATTTATCAATAATTAAATAAATTACTTTATTAATTTTTGGGGTGTCGCCAAGCGGTAAGGCTGTGGACTTTGACTCCGCCATTCGTAGGTTCAAATCCTGCCACCCCAGTTTTAAAAATATAAAAAATTAGATATTTAATTTACATTCTTTTAAATCTTCGATAAACTAAAAATTACAAAAGATAGGAAAAATTTTTTTATTAATAAAAGAAACTATGATTGCTCATATTCAATTTATAAAAGGTATAGATGAAAAAGTTTTACCAGATGTTCGTTTAACACGCTCACGAGATGGTAGTACAGGAACCGCTACGTTTAAATTCAAAAACGCAAATATTTTAGACAAAAGTTTAGCATTAAATGGTGAAATTACGGGTATGTATATGATTGACCAAGAAAGTGTATTAGAAACTAGGGATGTGAGTGCTATTTTTGTTAAAGGAAAACCTCGGTATGTGGAATCAATATATATTATGAAAAGTCCTGAAGCTTGGAATCGTTTTATGAGATTTATGGAACGCTACGGAGAAAGTAATGGGTTAAGTTTTACGAAAGCTTAACCCGTTACTTTCTTGTAAATATATAGACATAATAACAATCTTTGAAAAAATTAATTTTTTCAAAGATTGTTATTATTTAACCACCACCAACAATGGTAACAATTTCAATTTTATCGTTATTTTCTATAAAAATTGTCTTCCAATGGCTTTTATTACAAATAAAATTATTATATTCAATTACTAAAAGAGATGAATTATAATTAAAATAATTAACTAAATCATATAAATTAATTGATTTGGCAATACAATATTCTTCTCCATTTAAAAAAAAGGTCTTCATAATTTTCCCTGTTAATTAAAAAAATTGTCAATAACCTAGACGTAGTATACTATAACTTGGTATATTACTAGAAATAAATAGTTTGGCGGGTGTAGCCAAGTGGTTAAGGCAGTGGGTTGTGATTCCACCATTCGCCGGTTCAAGTCCGGTCACTCGCCCTACCTCAAACATTTAAAACTAAAAAGTAAGAAAAATCAAAAAGATATCCATAATATTTTATGTCACGTTATCGAGGACCAAAGTTAAGAATTACAAGAAGGTTAGGTGTATTACCAGGCTTAACACAAAAAACATCACATAAAAAAGACCGTCCGGGTCAACATGGGAAAAATTTAGGTGATGGGAAAAAGAAATCAACAGAATATGGCATTCGATTAGAAGAAAAACAAAAACTAAAATTTAATTATGGTTTAAGTGAAAGTCAATTATACCATTATATTAAAGAAGCTCGTCGACGCAACGGAGTAACTGGTCTAATATTATTACAATTACTGGAAATGCGTTTAGATACAATTTGTTTTTCGTTAGGTTTTGCACCTACGATTGCATCAGCACGACAATTAGTAAATCATGGTCATATTACTGTGAATGGTAAAGTAGTTGATATTCCAAGTTTTCAATGTCAAATTAATGATGTGATCGGTATTAAACCAAAATCGACATCGAAAAACTTAATCGAAAACAATCTAAAAACTATTAATTTTACTGAACCACCAGCACACTTAATTTTTGATAAAGTGAAATTAGAAGGAACTGTAAAAAATTATTGTGATCGAAACGAAGTTTTATTAGATTTAAATGAGTTATTAGTTATTGAGTATTATTCAAGACGATAAAATCATTATTTATAAACTACATTATGTTAAAACTAAGATTAAAACGGAATGGAAGAAAACGACAACCAGCATATCGGTTAGTTATTATGGAAAGTAGTACTAGACGTGATGGTCGTCCGGTAGACGAAGTAGGATACTATAATCCTATTACAAAAGAATCATATTTTAATGAAGAAAAAATTACAAAATGGTTAAAGTGTGGTGCTCAACCTACAGAAACTGTTTTGCAATTATTAAAAAAAAGTAATTTAATTCAAATATAATATTGAATTTTATTTAAAACCCACTAAAAGTTTAATTTATGTAATAATTAAAAGTATTGTTCTTTTGATTATTACAATTAAACTTTATT
>Ga0209812_10000758_pt1 | contig 26514 bp, 8 predicted proteins | sample JI71714BDNA_FD_187502 | JGI IMG/M metagenome (GOLD analysis project Ga0209812, IMG submission 187502) | Wastewater effluent complex algal communities from Wisconsin, to seasonally profile nutrient transformation and Carbon sequestration -... | ecosystem: Engineered > WWTP > Effluent > Algae...
TTTTTTAAGATTCTTAAACTTTATTTTTTTAAAGATAATAATTTTGTAGATTTTTTAAATTCTGTTATTATTGATTTTTTAATTATTTCAAATCAATTTTTTTTAGACTTTTTTTTTTTTATTTTTGTTGTTATAAATTGAGTAATGTTTTTTTTATTAATATTATTTTTCTATCTTAAATTATTTCTAACTGATTTTCAAATAATTTTCAAATATATTTTTAAATTTCTTTTTAAAATTTTAGCAGTTATTTTAATTCCTTTCTTTCTTTTTTATTATTATTTAATTTTTATTTCTTTATTTTACTTAAATATTTTTTTTATTCAAATTAATATTTTAAAAAAATTAAAAGAAATTTTAAGATGGATTATAGATAGAAAATTTGGTTCATGATTTTGACCTTTTGTAGAAGTATATACTAAATTAAAAACTAGAATTTCAGAAACTCTTGAATCTTGGTATTATTGATCCGATGCATTTTTTAATTTTATAGTTGATGAGGTTTATAAATAAACTATTTACAGATATTTACATTACTTTACATATTAATATTTTTCAGGTTTGCACTATTTTAGATATTTCTTTTAAAAGTTTACAGCTTATCGGTGCTTTAACCTCAAAACCGTTTGCTTACAAAGCTTGATCTTGGGAATTAAATTCAAGTTATGTCGTTGACTACTCTAATTTTTTTAATTCTAAAATACGAATTGATTTGAAGGGTTTAGAGATAGTATGAGTTTTACCATGGTTAAGTACAGGTCTTTCCGAAAATTGGATTTCAGATAAAACAAGATTTTTTTATGATGGTCTAACTTTAAATTGAGTTACAAAATTTTTTTTTAGATGAAAATTTTTTTTACAACCGGTTATAAATTTTTTATTTCTTTTTGTTGATCCTTTGAATCAAAAATATTTAAATGAATTAAATATTTTTGGAAATCTTGAAAAACTTTCCAAATTTAAGAGCTCTAAAGAAAATTTTTATGAATATTTCCATTCTTTTTACGAAAGTGTAGTTATACTAAACTTATATTTTTCATTTTATAACTTTTCAATAAATTTATTGAAACATCAAAAAAATTTTTTCTCTTTTTATCCTATATTTTTTAATAAAAAAATTCATCTATCATTGATATTTTTACCTAGCAAATTAAATAATTTAAAATTATTTTTAAATAAATTTTTTTTTGCTAGAAAAAAAACTTATTTAAATAGCAATTTTTTTCATTATATTAATCAATTTAAAAAATTTGATTCACTAAGTATATGAAAAATTCCTTTTATATTTTTATTTAATTTTTTAACTTTTCAAAATCAAAAGAATTTTACTTTTACTATTGATAATAATTTTGATATTTTATGTTTATCCGCGATAAAATATTTAAATTTTAAAAAGCAGATAAATATTATGGGTTTAAATACTAAATTATTTAAAACATTCATTTTAAAAAAACATTCATTTTTTTTTAAAATGAATGTTTTAAATAACAATAATATTATTATTTTAGTAAACACAAATTTACGTGTTACAAATCCTATTTTACACTTATATATTAGAAAATTAGTTCAAACTAACAATTTAATTGTTATAAATTTTGGTAATAATAATCTATCGTTTAAACATTTAAATTTTGGTTCAAAAATAACTACTTTTATAAATTTTGTATGAGGAACATCCTGGTTAAGCTCTTTATTTGTAAAAAATTATTATTATTCATTTTTAGTTAATTTTGATATAACTTCATTCATTAATTTTTATTTAAATAAAAAATTTTTAAATAAGAATTTTTTATTTTTTTCTAATTTTACAGTTAGAAAAAAATTTTTTTTTCTTTTAAAACCAATTTTTTTTTTCATTTCAGCTTATAATTATATAAATATTCTTTCAAATCTTAGTTTTTCTTTAAAAAATAATTTAATTTTTCCTACCCCTTACTTTTATAAAAATATAGAAAAAAATTTTAGCAATATTTATTTTTATAATAATTTAATATCCTCCAAAGGTAATTTTTTTTTTGAAACAATTTTATCCAAAAATTTCTATGGATTGAAGAAAAATTTTCATTTGTTATTTGAAACAAATATAGTAACTAAAAAAGTCCCAAATTTTTGGGATTCTATTTTACCTATTTCAACTATTACTGAAAATTTTTTTCTGACAAAAAATTACTTTACTTGAACAACAAAATCTCTTTTTATAAAATTTGGCCCATGGTTTAGCTGAAGTTTTTTTAATTATTTAAAATTCATTTATATATTTTCTCTTTATCCATTTTTATGGTTATGCGTAAGCACTTTAAAGTTTTTAGATATAACCTTTTTATTTTTAAATTTTTGGCTAAATGGTTCTATTTATATTGATTTTTTATCAGCTAGGGTTATAAATTATAAAAAATCAAAAATTTTTATTATAGCAGAGGAATTAAAAATTAAAAATAATTTTTGATTTAAAATAAATTCAAATTTTTTTTTTGTAAAAACATTAAATCCATGGTTTTCCAATATTTCTTATATTGCAAGCTCAAAGTATGTTTCATTGGGTTTTAACTTGGTAAAAAAAGAAAAAAAAACCTTTTTTTAAAAAAAAAATATGTTTAACGTTTGGGAATTAAAATTTTCTTCTTTTTATAATCTTTTTAAGCTCAGAGATTATTTCTCTGCAGTTCGCCCAACTCTTAAACCCGACTGGGGTTTTAGTTTTGAAAACCGATGAGCGCGCCTTATAGATGAATTATATATCCTTTCAGCAAGGTGGATTTGGTATTTTTCCAATGTTAGTAGTATTTTACAACGATCTTCTAGATGGTTATGTTCCACTAATCACAAAGATATAGGTACTATGTATTTAATTTTTGCAGCTTTTTCGGGTGTATTAGGTACAGTTTTATCTGTATTTATAAGATTAGAATTAATTGATATAGGTGATCAATTTTTTCTTGGTAATTATCAACTTTATAATGTAGTTATAACAGCTCATGCATTTTTAATGATTTTTTTTCTAGTTATGCCTGGTTTGATTGGTGGTTTTGGTAACTGGTTTGTACCATTAATGATAGGCGCTCCTGATATGGCTTTCCCAAGATTAAATAATGTTAGCTTTTGGTTACTGCCACCTAGTTTGATATTATTACTAGGATCGGCTTTATTAGAAGGAGGTGCTGGTACTGGTTGGACCGTATATCCACCATTATCTGCGGGTTTAGCTCACTCCGGGCCAAGTGTAGATATGGCAATATTTAGCTTACATATTGCTGGTATTTCTTCTTTATTGGGCGCAATAAATTTTATAACAACTATTATCAATATGCGTGTTCCTGGTATGTATTGGGATAGAATACCTCTTTTTGTTTGGGCTGTTTTAATAACAGCTGTATTACTACTTTTATCTTTACCAGTTTTAGCAGCAGGTATAACTATGCTTTTGACAGATAGAAATTTTAACACATCATTTTTTGATCCCGTAGGTGGTGGTGATCCTATCCTGTATCAACATTTATTTTGGTTTTTTGGTCACCCAGAAGTTTACATTTTAATTATCCCAGCTTTTGGTATAATAAGTCACGTTTTAGCTTCTTACTCATATAGATGAATTTTTGGTTATCAAGGTATGGTTTTTGCTATGTTAGCTATTGGATTGCTAGGTTTCTTAGTTTGGGCACATCATATGTATACTGTAGGTATGGATGTTGACACAAGAGCATACTTTACTGCTGCAACAATGATTATTGCTATACCTACAGGTATAAAAATTTTTAGCTGGTTAGCAACCTTAGTTGGTGGTATGATAATTTTATTACCACCAATGTACTTTGCGTTAGGTTTTTTATTCTTATTCACTGTTGGTGGTTTAACAGGTATTATTTTATCAAATGCAGGTTTAGATATAGCATTGCATGATACTTATTATGTTGTTGCACATTTTCACTATGTTTTATCAATGGGTGCTGTTTTTGCTTTTTTTGCTGCTTCATATCATTGGTTAGGAAAAATAACAGGTTACACTTATTCAAAATCAAACGGTAGAATACATTTCTGGACAACTTTTTTAGGTGTTAATTTTACATTTTTTCCTATGCACTTTTTAGGTTTAGCGGGTTTACCAAGAAGAATACCTGATTATCCTGATGTTTACGCATTTTGGAATCAAGTTGCAACCTTTGGTACAGTTCTTACTATGTTTTCACTAGCTTATTATATTTTAAGTTTAACCAGAGGTAGACTTTATCAGGAAAAATATTCTATTTTTGAACCTGATATAGAAGAAAAAAATTAGTATTTTTTTTGTGCAAAATAAAATAATTAATTATAGAAATTCCTCTAATACTTTAACCAAATTACAAAATAAAAGATTGACAAGAATGGGTCTTACGGAATCAAATCGTGTCGAATTTGATTTTTCACAGTCCTTTGACAAATCAAGATCTTTTAATTATTTGGAATATCCCTATATTACACGAAAGATTATTAAAAATTTAATAGTACCTGGCAAATTTTTTGGTTTAGCATTACATAGTTATTATTCGTTAGAATTAACTAAAAAAATGAAATTAACAAAATGAAATTTTTATATTAATAAACTTCAAATTAAACCCGATACTAGATTTTTTTATGGTTTAATAATTTCTTGAAAACTAAATTATTTATCAACAACTGTTACCCTACGAAATGTATTTTATAATGAAGTTATGGAAAAAACTTTTCCATTATTCAGTATTTGAAATACTCTAGTCGGTAATTTGTCAGATTATAACATAAAACATTTTTTATCTAATTTTTTAAGAAATACTAAAAATAAGAAATGATTTTTCAATATTTGAAATCATCCAAGAGCAATTAGTAGAATAACCTTAACTGATCTTAACTAATATTAGTTAAATAAGGTAACTTTTAATAATTAACATTTAAATTACTGTACTTTATGGACAGCTAGGTTGTATAAAAAGGCGTTGCTGAAAACGATACAAAAGGTGTCTCCTAACATTTTTAGTTTGGCCTTTTTTCCTTGAAGATAACTATAATCAAAAGAAAATATTTTGGTATAGAAACAATGTGAAGTGAAACATCTCAGTAGCAAAGTTAAGACAATAAATCAACAAATATTTGTAAAAAAATATTTTTTTACAAAATGAGTTTAGGTGAGTAGAGGTGATCGAAAATCTAAAAATTTAGTATATCGTTATATTGAACCTAATAAATGTAGTTAATTACTTACATCCAAAGATGGTTTATTTAGTCCAGTAGGTTAAAATTAATTTTTTTTCATCAATTTAAGGTATACTATTTTAGTAAAACACAACCCGAAAATTGTGTTTGAAGAAAAAAAGACCACTTTTTAAAATTAATGTTCTTATACAAACCAACAGTGAACACAGTACCGTGAGGGAAAGCTGAAAAGTTACCCTGGTAGGTAGGTGAAATAGATCTTTAAATAGAGTACATAAAGCAGTTAGTTTATTATTTAATGATTGACGTACCTTTTGCATAATGGGTTAGCTAGTTAATTAGTTTAGCGAGCTTAAACATCTAATGTGTAGGCGAAGTGAAGGCAAACAGTAATGCGTTTTAAGTTAAACTAATTAGACCCGAAACCAAGTGAGCTAGTCATGACCAGGGGTATGTTGCGTAGCGATGTAAGACCGAACCCGTATCTGTGGCAAAAGATTGGGATGAGTTGTGATTAGGGGTGAAAGGCTTATCAAACTTGGATATAGCTGGTTCTCCACGAAATTTATTGAGGTAAAGCGTTAACTTATAATTTTTTTGGTAAAGCTCTTTTTAATGTAGGGGGTCTAGATCTACCGAAGTTATGAAAAATCAGAATGAAAAAATTAGTATGTTAGCAGACAAGCATAGAGCGCTAAGGTCCTATTGCTAAGAAAGAAATAGCTTAGAATTATGGTTAAGGTCTTTAAAAAGAATTAAGTGACATAAAAATTTTTAGGAAAGCATAGTTATTAGGAGGTGGGCTTAGAGGCAGCCATCCTTTAAAGAAAGCGTAACAGCTCACTAATAATTTTTTCTTAAAAATTGAATAATGTAGGAGTCTAAATTCTTTACCAAAACTTAATTAGACAAAAAATTATCTAGGTAGTGGAGCGTGGTGTATAAAATAAAATTGAAAAATTATATCACCATTGATAATGCTAACATGAGTAACATTATTAGTGTGAGAATCACTAATGCCAAAAACCCAAGGTTTCCGTCGGCTAGGATTTTCCACCGCGGGTTAAACGATCCCTTATCTTTTTAACGTCTAGTTAACTAAGAAATGGGTACTTCATTTGATAGTAAAATTAATTCTTTACATAACTTTTGTAAATATTTATATAAAATTATAAATGTTTTTTTATAACTATTTTTCAGGACTTGAAACAACAAAGAATTATGATCGTACTAAAACCGACACTGGTGGGTTAGTAGAGTATACTAAGGCAAGTGAGTGAATAATACTGAAGGAACTAGGCAAATTGACTCTGTAACTTCGGGAGAAAGAGTGTCCACGTAGTGGATGGCACAAACCAGGAAGTGGCGACTGTTTAATAAAAACACAGGAATCTGCAAAAATGAAAATCTATGTAAAGGTTCTGACACCTGCCCGGTGCTGGTAGGTGAAATAGGAAATATCAGTTTTTTAATTTTTCTGAAATTAAATATTGTTATTTCTACTAAGTCCCAGTAAACGGCGGCCGTAACCATGACGGTCCTAAGGTAGCGAAATTCCTTGTCAGGTAAGTTCTGACGTGCATGAATGGTGTAACGACTGCTTCTCTGTCTCCAGTATTAGCTCAGTGAATTTGAATTGTTTGTGCAGATGCGAACATAGAATGGCGGGACGGAAAGACCCCATGCACCTTTACTGCATTTTTACATTGTCTGAAAAAGAGTTTGTGCAGCGTAGATGTTATTCCTATGATTTTTTTACGTAAGTATTTTAAGGAGGAGAAAATGAAACAGCATCCTAATTTTTTTTTGGACTAATTAATTTTTTAAGATTGTGTAAATTTGGTAGTTTGGCTGGGGCGGTCATCTCCTAAAACGTAACGGAGATGCGCAAAGGTAAACTTCTGATAACCTAAGTTATTGGATTAGCGTAATGGCAAAAGTTTGCTTAACTGTAAGACTGATAGGTCAAGCAGAAACGAAAGTTGGTCATAGTGACCCGATAATTCTGTGTGGAAGGGTTATCGATCAACGGATAAAAGGTACGCTGGGGATAACAGGCTGATGGTCCCCGAGAGTACATATCAACGGGCTCGTTTGGCACCTCGATGTCGACTCATCACATCCTGGGGCTGTAGTAGGTTCCAAGGGTTCGGCTGTTCGCCGAATAAAGTGGTACGTGAGTTGGGTTTAAAACGTCGTGAGACAGTTTGGTCCCTATCTACCATTCTAGTTTTTTTTTTGAAAATTGAGATAAGTTGATCCTATTACGAGAGGACCGGAAAATATTTACCTCTGGTGTATCGATTGTTAACTTTTTTAGCACGGTCGAGTAGCTAAGTAAAAAAATCAGAACCACTGTAAAAACTAAGTGGGAAAGATAAATTCAAAAAAATTTTCAGAGTTATAGGTCGCAGTAGATAATTGCGTAATAAACATAAATGAACTGGTTGCAATGCTATGTTTTATGTTATTTTAAACCTAACGGTTGTTAAATTATTAATTAAAAAAGAACTTTAAATTTTTTTTGGAATTCGATAAAAAAATAAAAAAAAATATTTTTTTTTATTTAACTTTTATAATTTTGAGTTTGATCCTGGCTCAGAGTGAATGCTCTTAACATGCTTTACACATGCGAGTTGAACGGATAGTAACTTTTGGTACTATTAGTAACGTACGGGTGCGTAATAGTGAGATTTGTATGTAGATATTGAAAATAAATGATAAAGATTTAATAAATCTGAGTTATAATATTCAATAATGTTTTGTAAAATTTAATTTACCCTTGTATTTTGTTTTATGAAATAAAAAATTAATTGTATTTACGTACGTTTCACCAAGATCAGGTAGTTGGTTAGGCAAAGCTAACCAAGCCTAAGACCTTTAGCTAGTTTGAAAAAATGTATAGCCACATCGGGACTGTAACAAGGCCCGAATTCCTTAGGGGGGCAGCAGTGGGGAATACTGGACAATGAGCAAACGCTTGATCCGGCAATGTTAAACGAATGAAGTGAAGGTAATGAGCTGTAAAATTCATAGAGCTAATTTACGATATAATGAATAAATTAGTAAAGCCCCGACTAACTTCGTGCCAGCAGTCGCGGTAATACGGGGGGGGCAAGTGTTACTCATCATGACTAGGCGTAAAGGGTGTTACGACCGCTAGGGGTTGTTCTAGTACAAATATTAATTGAATTATTGATATTACTAAATAAACAATTTAGCTTGAGTAGTTTGGAGAATAGAGTTACTATTTTTTAAGGGGTAGAATCCAACGAGAAGATTAGGAGAAACAAAGGCGAAAGCAACTATTTATGATCGACTGACGTTGAAACACTAAAGCGTGGGGAGCAAACAGGATTAGATACCCTGGTAGTCCACGCCCTGACCGATGAGTGTGAAAATATTTTCTAGTTTGAAAGCATTGCTTTAAACATTTCAACGTTTTACGTTCGTATAAAAAAAAGATTTATTTTAGCTAACGCGAAAGCACTCCGCCTGGGGACTACGGCCGCAAGGTTGAAACTCAAAGGAATTGACGGAGGATCACACAAGCGGTGGAGCATGTGGCTTAATGCGTAATAACGCGCAAAACCTTACCAGTTTTTGAATATTAGACAATTTAATATAAAAAATTAATAAATTCATTTCTTTTATTCTTAGAGTTAAAAAAATGACTTCTAATACAGGAGCTGCATGGCTGTCGTCAGTTCGTGCCGTGAGGTGTTTGGTTCAGTCCTTAAACGAACGTAACCCCTAGTTCTAGTTGTTGTTAATCATAATTTTTTTTTGATTTCTAACTGGGAAGACAGTCATTGAAAAATGAAGGAAGTAGGGAAGATGTCAAGTCTGTATGGCCTCGATAAACTGGGCTGCCGCACATGCTACAATGCTTATTACAGAACGTTGCAAAAATGTAAGTTTTAGCAAATCGTTAAAAATAAGCCTAGTTCAGATTATTCTCTGCAACTCGGGAATATGAAGGCGGAATCGCTAGTAATCGCGGATCAGCACGCCGCGGTGAACTGGAGTCTGATCCTAGTACATACCGCCCGTCACGCCACGAAAATTTGTTTTGTTGGAAGTTTTTTGAACGTATTTTTATGATATAAGTTATTTATTCTGAACATTTTGTTTAAAAATTTTTTTTTTATAGAAATATAAGTATTAAGACAATAACAGGATAAGTAATTAGGGTGAAGTCGTAACAGGGTAGTCGTAGGGGAACCTGTGGCTGGGTTATTCTTGTAGGTAGGTATGGTGGAATGGTAGACATGTTGGTCTTAGAAACCAATGACATACGTCGTGGGGGTTCAAGTCCCTCTACCTACAAGACGCTCGGATGACTGAGCGGTTTAAGGTATCTGACTTGAAATCAGGCGTAGTCTTTAAAACTACCGTGAGTTCGAATCTCACTCCGGTCTGCCGGATAAGTAAATATTTGTGTTCTATTATTAGTATTTAAAATTCTCCTCATTAGAAGTTCCTAATGTGATTGGAAATTTTTTTCCTTTACACTATTTGAAATTCCGGCAAAGTTAGAAATAACTTCGCTACTTTATAACTTTCGAAAATACGGCTTAGATAACTCAGCTGGTAGAGTGAAAGCCTGAAAAGCTTTAAGTCGAAAGTTCAAGTCTTTCTCTAGGCATAACCCAGAGTATGCTTTTCAATTTTTTTTATATTTGTGTACTCTGGGGCCTACCAATATCAATTTAATTTTTTATAATTATGTCTAGATTATTTTCTTTTAATTTTTTTAAAATCCCTTTAACTAATGCAGAGACAAACTATATTTTAGAATCTAAAACCCCTATTTCTTTTTTTTTGAAAAAATTGCAGATACACTCCCCACTAAACAATATTAAATATTGTTCTCTTCCGACATTTATAAAATGATCGTACTTTGATTTTCTTTTTGATATTTTACATTTAAATTTTGTTCAAAATAATTTTATTTTTTTTGAGTTAAAATTATTTTGAACAAAATTAATTGGTTTGAACTTTAAATCAGATTTTTTAACTACTACAATAATTCTTGATGAAAAGTTAAACTCAATAAAATGTCAAAATGATATTTATTTAACTTCTAGAAATATAAATTATACGTTTTTTTCTTATTTAGAATATTTTGATTCTAGTACAGCAATTGTATTAAATAATACAAATATTTTAAATATTTCTATACCTGCTGATTTGACAATTAAAGAGTTAGAAAAATTAGATAATCAATTACTTACAAATAGTGATAAATTTTTATGAGGCCATGTTAAACAACCAGCATCATATTTTTCTTACGCACCTGAATTATATGAATTTAGGGACTTTGCACCTTTTAAAAAGAATACTAAATTTGAAACGCAAATTTATTGATTTAATAGTTTAGAAGATTATTATAGCCTAGCTTATCATTGGGTAACAAACGATTTAATGACTTTTTATTATGAACCTTATTATTTTTTTTGAGATAAATTAGAGCAAAGTATGGAAACTTTTTGATTAGTATCATTTTTTTGACAAAGAACTCTTCTTTTAGAAGATTGAATTTATTCTGACCCTTCTGTTAAAAAAGATAAACCTATTTTTCAACCCTTAGCCCAGTTTTTTCATAAAAGTGAACTAAAGTCTGGTTTAAAAATCTTATGATGAATAAATAATTATCAAGATTATACCATTTATCCTTATTATTTATGATTTGATGATTTTCAAGATTTTTCTATAGATAAAAATTTTTTACATATTTGGAATTATTGGCTCGGCGCTTCACATAATTTTAATATTTTTTCTTCTACTAATTTTATAGGTGATTTAAATATTTTATGAGAGAAAATATATACACCAAAAGCCCACGCCCCATCAAGCCATACTAGGATTGATTTAAGTTATAAAGATTATAATTATCGACTAATTAATTTTTCATTTTTTGCTGACATTGGCATGATGTGGGGTCATTTAAACCCTGCTTTTGATAAAATGATTTTAGGTTATAATTGATTTTTTCACTCAGGTGATAATTTTATGGATTCTCACTTGTCATTAAAATACGTTAGGTATCAGTTGACTTATAATTTATGGGGTCCGTTTGAATATTTAGCTGTGGATTATTCTTGGTTTCAGCCAACTTATTTTTCAGATCAAATGTCTTCTATTCGTGTGCCCATGATATTGCTTATTTCCAAAAATTATCTTAATACTAAGCAAATGAATATATTTATAAAAGATTATGATACAGCATTTAATTTTAAGAGATTTAAAAAATTTCAAAAGATTACAGCCGAAAATTTTTTTAATATGTCAAAATTATCTTGATTGGAATGATTAAGAGATCCGATGACAATATCATCTAAAGTTCAACCATTTGAATGAGTTGTTAATCTTTTTTATGGTTATAATTCATCTGAATGTATTTCAAATTATCCTAGTTGGTACTCAGAATTGATGAATTCTCTTCAATTTTACGCTTCTTTGACTTATAATTATACAGAAGATAAATTTCAAGAAGAATGATTTAAACAAATAGTAAAATCATTTTCGTCAGAAAACAATGATTTTTTAGGAAATGTTTCTATATATTTTAATAAAATATCGCCTCAATTCCCACTTAAGACATTTTTTTACTACATAAATAATAAGGTATTTGATGATATCGGTTATTTGTATACAGCCAGAAACTGAGGCGATATTTTTTGAATTCCAACCAATTTAAATTGGTTGAAGGATTTATCAATTATTCATTTTGAAGTTATTCCAATACCACACTATTCTTGGAAATTGGTAATTTTAAACAATTTTGTTTTTGATTGGTCCTTGTTGCAGTTGCCGGAATATTTTAAAATTTTACTAAATTTAAATTATTCTTATAATACTTTTTTAAGTATAAACCTATGAAGAACAGGTCTAGGTTTAACTGTTATTGATGATAAAAAGCTAGATTTTATGGTTGTACCTACTTTACCTTATAGTTTTCCAAATTCTTTTGGGGTCGATTTAAACTTAATTTATTTCAATTGGTTAATTTCATCTATTACTAATATCTACTTTAATTATTTTACTTACTATTATAATAAAATTGTGTTAAACCTTGAGCTAAAAACTAGTAACATTCTAAAAACTTTAGAAAATTCATTATTTTATACATATATTAAAACTTTTTTGTTCGAAAATTTTTATTTATATGTATGGTTTCCTCTAGAATATAGATTTTTAATTTTAAAATTTTTTGATTTTTATAAAAACTTTTTTTTTATAAATTTGTGTTCCTTATATGTATCAAACGTACTTGCACTTACTTTCCCTTCTAATTTCTTATTTAAGTTTATATATTTTTCTTATTTTTTCAATTTATACCTAATAGATAAAATTATAAATTCTATAAATTTAAATAAAAAAAATGTAAAAATAGATTTTTTGAATTCAATTTCTGAACTTTCTGATCTTAGCTTGCCTATTTTTGAGAAATTAAAAATAAAGTTTGAAAATTTTATTTTTTTTTGTTATTATCCTGTTAATTTTTTATATATTTGGTGGCTAAATCCACTTTTTTTGGAGTTAAATTCGTTTTTACCAGATTTTTTTAAAAAAATTGATTACTATTTAGTTACTTTTTTAAGTGAAAACAAAATTAAATATTTTTTAAATTATTTTTTAGGGTTTGTAATTATTCCTCATAAAGATGTCTTGGTAAAAGTCTATTCTTTGAAAGGAACACCTTACTTGATAGCTTCAATTTCGTTATATGACTTAAAATTTGATTTTCCTAATTTTTATTTTTTTTTGCCAACATTATATACTTGTGATCCAATTCGCATTATTTCATTTTATAATAATAAGACAACTTCTTTACCTTTTTACTTAAGAAATTTTTTTCTAAATATTAAATCTGATGAAGATTATTATAGATTTGTTCTACTTTTAACTGTTTATGAGCTTAATAGGTTGTCAACTGTTGATACAAATCTTGAAAAATTAGTTCCTATTATAAATACAATTGATTCAAAAAAATTAAAATTATCGACTTTAGAGTATCAGCGGTATATAAATTATGTTATAAAACACAAAACTTATAAAAAAAGTTAGCAACTTGGTAAAACTTTTTAGAGGAGTAACTTAACTGGTAGAGGATCAACCTGTCGAGTTGGAAGGTGCGGGTTCGAATCCTGTCTCCTCCGTTTGTAAGTGGTGTAACGGCAACACATCGATCTGCAAAATCGGTATTACTTGTTCGACTCAAGTCTTAACCTTTTATCACTACTATATACCCATGTATTTTATAATATGAATGTTGTTGAGTAGTAGTTGAGTAGAATTAGCTATTTTAAGAATAGTAAGATTCTGTGGTAAATTATACGCCCATTTGGCGGAATTGGTAGACGCGCTAATCTCAAAAATTAGTTTACTTTTTGCAGGTTCAAATCCCGCAATGGGTAAGGGGAGTGTCTGAGCGGTTTAAGGTGGTAGTTTGCTAAACTGCTGTACAAAAAATGTACCATAGGTTCGAATCCTATCTCTTGCGTGTGGATATGGTGTAAAGGTAACATACCTGATTTGGAATCAGGTGAGTATAGGTTCAAATCCTATTGTCCCGAAAATCGGTAGCTCAAGGGTTAGAGCGTTTGGCTGTTAACCAAAAGGTTGTTGGTTCAAATCCGACTCGATTCGCAAGTTATGGTATAGTGTTAGGGGTAGCACACTGGGTTCATATTCCGGGGGTAGAGGTTCGAGTCCTCTTGCCTGTGTGGAATTCGTTTAGACCCTAGTTAAACTGGTATAACATTGGTCTTGCACACCGAAATTATTGGTTCGATCCCAATGGGCTCCACAGCCAGGGAATCTGTGCTGTGTTTCTTTTTTTTTTTACTATTTTAATCTTTACTAGTATTTTACTAGAATGCAGCTAGAGTGCAACTAGCGCTAAACATATTATTACATATTATGCGATTAATCGGTCTTCTTCTATGGCTTCATATTTTATGGCTAATATTCTTTTGATAGAAACTGCGTTACTTCTATTTTTACTGGTTTTTTGGGGTCGTAGCCTATTAAATGTTAATTTTAATTTATATACAAAATTAACTGGCTACTTTTTAAATGCAGTTTTTGTTAAATTTTTTTTTCTTTTTAAAATTTACTTTTTTACATTTTATTTATTTTTAAATGAAAAAACAAATTTTAATTTGTCATTTTTTTTTGTTTACTTTTTGATATATTTTATTTCTTGGTCACCGTATTTTTTGTTTTCTGTTATATTTTATCTTATTCGTTTCGTTATTAATAATAATATTTCAAGTTTTGATTTTTTTTTTAATACCATTATTTTTGATTTTTATGTTTCATTTTTTATTAATTTTATTTTTCTTAATAAATATTGCTATTATTTACCCAGCGATATTATCGATTTTTTTTAATCTAAAAAATATGTTTGTAAGTTTAGAATTTAATTTAAATACATATATCATAAACTTTTATGAAACCCTTTTGGTAATTGATAAAAATATTTTATCTCTTTCAAGTCTAGACAATTTAGAATTCGCAAATTATAAAAATTTCGATTTCAAAATTAAATTGTATAGCATCGAAAAAATTGTAGATGTTACTCTGGTGACCATACCTGATAACTTATGGTCTTTTAATTCGTATAATAATTTTTTTATAAAATTATTAGTTTTTGTTTTATTGTTACCTTTATTTTATTGTCTTATTTTACTTCTACTTTTTTTATTTTATCAAATAGCTCATTTATACTTTGGAAAAATGTCAAAATTTGAAGATAAAACAGTTAATTTTACTGTTCTTGTAAAAAATTATTGGAGAGCTTTATGGTGTCACGCATATGATTTGGTTCCTTGATACTATCAAGGTGCTCTAATAAAAGAAGTAAGTAAATATGATTACCGTACGGATGAAAAATACCCAAACCCAAGATTAACTTTATCACTTTTTTGAAATATTTTCTTAAAAAAAAACCGATTAAAATTTCTTAAATATTTAACTCAATTTTTACTTTTAACATTGTTATATTTTTTTTTAGACTTAACAACTTTTAAAATATTTTTTATTTCTTATTTTATTTCGGCCTATTTAGATTACAGAAAATTTTCAAAACGATGGTCATACGGGTTGCACCTACATAAAGCTATTATATATAAATTTAAATTAAATAGTATTTTAGAAGAGGATTTTTCTGAAAAATTTTACTCTAGATCTTGAATTGCGTTTTATCCTATTTTTATGTCTTTTTTATTATTTTTTCTCACAACTTTTTTATTGTTATTAATGTATATGGATTTTTATTTTAATCCAATTTTGACCTGGAATGGTTATTTTTCCAAATCAATTTTAAGTTTTTTTTTCTCTACTTCAGATCTAATATATAGAGTTAATAATCCGCTAATTTTTGATTATTTTATTGCTCTTGATGGTTTAAATATTTGGTTAATTTGGCTAACAAGTTTACTAGTCTTTTTGTGTACAATATATTTAGTAGAAACTGTAAAAACATATTCTTATTTCCAACAATTATTTTGGATTTATTTGTTAGGTTTCGCTTCATTTCAATTTTTTTGTGTTCCAAATTATTTGTGGATGTATATATATTTTGAACTATCACTTTTACCCATTTTTATTTTAATAATTTTTTGGGGTTCAAACAGATGAAAGGTGCATGCAGCATTTCAAATGGTTTTATTCACATTTTTTGGATCATTATTTTTATTGGGTGCTATTTTTATGTTGTATGTAAAAATTAAATCATTTAATACATTTGATATTTTTTTTGTTTCACAATCACCACAACTATCTATGATTTTTTCTCCTTTTGAAAAAAAGATAATTTGGTTATTTTTATTTATAGGATTTGCTGTCAAAACTCCATTGTACCCATTTCATATCTGGCTGCCTGAAGCTCATTCTGAAGCGCCAACTACAGGTTCTGTTATGCTAGCAGGGGTTTTACTAAAAATGGGTACCTATGGTTTTCTTAGATTTGTTATTCCATTATTTCCAACTGTTTTGGAAACTTTTAAAACCCTTGTTTTTGGGATGTGTCTTTGTGGCATTGTTTTGTCTTCTTTAGCAGCTCTTGCTCAAATAGATATAAAAAAAATTATAGCGTATTCATCGATTGGTCATATGGGTATAGTTGTAATTGGTATTTATACGATGAATTTAAATGGTCTTCTTGGTGCAAGTTACATGATGCTTTCACATGGATTGATTTCTAGTGCTTTGTTCTTTTCAATAGGTTTATTATATAAAATATATGGTACACGCTCAATTATATATTATAATAGCATTGCTCATTTTATGCCACGTTTTTCTATGTGTTTTTTTATTTTTAGTTTAGCAAATATGAGTTTTCCAGGAACTGCTGGTTTTCCAGGTGAATTACTAATTTTTTCAAGCATGATGGAATCAAATATATTTTTAAGTTTTATTGTTGCTTTTGGATCAATACTTGGTGGTGTTTATTCAATCTGGTTATTGACCAGAGTACTTTATGGTCAAATTACACCTAAAATATCGGTTTATCGTGATTTAAAATCATCCGAATGAAAAATTTTAAATTTTTTAATGATTTTAATCTTATTATTTGGTATATTTCCTTTCTTTTTGTTGGATTTTTTAAAACCATTTTGTATTTTTTTTAGTCTATTAAAATAATGCTTGATATGATAAATATACTTTTTACTGAATTTTTAAAAAATTTTCATTTTATGATTGTGTCGTTGGACTCTAAATTCTTTATGGATATTTTCCATTTAATATCAATACCCGTTGATTTAAATTTTTTTGAAAATCGTTTTCAAAAAAATTTGATTAATTTTATTTTAAGCTTTTATGAATTAATTTCTTTTTCTATACTTTTATTAATATATATATATTTATTTAATAATATGTTTGGTTATTCTATTTGATATTTTTTTGCAAATAGTATTTTTTCTGCTCAACGTTTACCTGGGTGATTTTATGATTGGATTTCTGCGCGACCTGATTTTTCAAAATTTTGTTTGCGCAGACAATTATTTTTTAAAAAAACAATAATACCTATTGAAATAGCTGATACTATGTTACTAATTTGTTCTATGTTATATTTTTTAGTATTTTTTACTATTTTATTTTATTTTAATTACTTTTGAGTAACCACTCATTCTAGCATAAGTTTTAATTTTGACTTTACCCTTATCAAATGGATTTCATATTCTTATGATACAATAAATATAGGGTTAATTTTTGATCCTCTTTCTTTACTTATGTTGGTTGTAGTCTTAACAATTTCTACATTAGTGCATTATTATTCATTGGATTATATGCAAAATGATCCGCGTTTAATTACTTTTTTAAAATACCTTTCTGGTTTTACTTTAGCAATGGTTGTTTTAGTTACATCAAATAACCTTGCATTACTATTTTTAGGGTGGGAAGGTGTTGGTATTTTTTCTTATCTTTTAATTGGGTTTTGGTATACAAGAACTCTTGCGCTAAAAGCAAGCCTAAAAGCTGTTATTGTTAATTGAATTGGTGATGCAGCTTTAATAATTGCTTCGGGGTTATGTTTGACTTATTTTGGTACATTAGACTTTAATAAACTTCGCTCTATTGTTTTATATTTATTTGATAAAAAAATTTATGAATTTAGTGTAAAATTTTATGAATTTGAATTTTCACTTATAACAATAATTGCTATTTTTTTGCTTATTGCGGCAGTTGGTAAATCAGCACAATTTGGTTTACATACCTGGTTGCCCGATGCAATGGAAGGCCCAACACCTGTTTCTGCTTTAATTCATGCAGCTACAATGGTTACAGCTGGTGTTTATTTAATAGTACGTACATCCTTTTTTTTTGAATATTCTGAGGTTGCTAGAAATTTAACCCTAATAATAGGTTCTTTTACTGCTTTATATGGTTCTGTAACTGCTGCGCATCAATTTGATATAAAACGTATTATTGCATTTTCAACATGTAGCCAACTGGGTTATATGTTTCTCGCTTGTGGTTTATCTGCGTATAATTTAGCTATGTTTCATTTATTTATACATGCTTTTTTTAAAGCTTTATTGTTTCTTTGTGCAGGTTCTGTTATACATTCATTAGGTGACGAACAAGATGTTCGTCGTATGGGTAGTTTATATAATTATCTTCCAATAACTTATGCTGGTATATGTATTGGTTTTATATCGTTAGCAGGTTTACCTTTTACTTCTGGGTTTTTTTCAAAGGATACAATTATTGAATTAGCTATGACTAAAAGATCAATTGTTGGGGCTTATGCGTATATTTGTGCAACTTTTGGTGCTTGGTATACAGCATTTTACACATTTAGATTTTTTTTTCATGTTTTGTATAAACAAGCTAATTTATCTCGTTCACGTTTGATTTCTACTTCTGAACACGGTTACTATATTTTAAGTGTTATTTTTATTCTAACGATAATTACTATATTTATAGGTGCTTTTACACGAAATCCATTTACATCTCCCATTTCATTTTTGCTTTTTAATGACTCAATTTTTGTACATCAAACAAATTTTTATTTTAGCTGGTATGAAGGTTTCTTACAATTTTATGTTAAAGTTCATAGTTATGCTTATAACTATATGAAGCTTATTTTATTTTTAACTCCTTTTTCTGCACTTTATGTTGCTAATCTTTTTTATACAGCTTTTTCTCACGAAGAAAAAACTTTTGCTATAATATATGAAAACGCTGTTTTTAAATCTAATCCTTTTTGGTTAAGATGGTCTTATAACTACCCAAGTGAACCTTATATGAAAGGCTTCTTGCATCTTTCTACTTATCATTTACGGCGTTTCTTTGAAACAAAAGGCGGTGTTGACTATATTTATAATTTATTTATTGTTGCTCCTTTATTAAATTTTTCATATAATGTTAGTTTCAAAGATTTAGATAAAGGTTGGTTAGAATTTTTTTTTATTAAAATGCCTACTATAATGGCATTTTTTTTTGCCAAAATTTTAAATCAAAATTTTGGTACTTTAAAATTAAACTTTTTACCTTCCTTAATATTTTTATTTTCATTTATTTTATACTATATTTTATTTATTTTTTTCTAAATATAAAAAGATGGGCAATAACAGTAATTTTCTTTCTAATATTTTAAATATTGCTGTTATAACAAAAATATTAAATATTTTAAGTATTTCGTATGGTAACAGTAAAGTTTTTTTTAAAAAAACCTTCACCGCGCTAGAAATAATATTTTATATTTTTGTTTATTATGTTAAAAGATTTTTAAAATATTTAAAGGATGACTTAATTAATGATGAAATTTTATTTTTAGAATTATGAAGTTTTTTTTTTGTTATTTTTTTTTCTTTTTTTTTCTATTATTTTATTGTTGTAGAATTAAGTATTTTAGTATTTGGATATTCGTTGCTTTGTTACTGATTTTTATTTATTTTAATTTTATCTTGTTTGTTGGTCGCGTGGCGTCTTGAAGTTGAATATTTGAAAAATGAATTAAATTTTAAATCAGGAGTACCACATCATCTTTATTTGTGGGTGAAATTCTATAATCATGAAAATCCCTTGTCATTTTATGATTTTATTACTAATTATTGAAATAGGCCATTTTTTAGAATTTTATTTTTGAATGATTGAAAACCTTATTTGGAGGAAGGACGTTTGCTGTTAATTACAATAGCATATATTTTAATTTTTTTTTTTATATATTCGTGTTCTTATAAATTTGATCCTCGATTTGTGAATTTTGTTGTAAAGTATTTTAAACCACAAGTAGATTTTTTTGAGTCTTGAAGAAATCCCTGAATGGAAGATTTTATTTCTGCCCCTGTTTGATTTTGAAATTGATTGGTAAACTATATTGAATATACTTATAAAACTCATACAGGCGTTTATAATATATTAAAATCTTACTCTGAGCCATCACAAAGAATTGATGATAGAGCAAATGTCCAACGTTCATATAAAGTTTCTCTATGAAAATGAAATAAATTTGGTGATATTTTTTTTTTAAGATATTTATCTTTACAACCACATGTGTGAAAAATTGTTTTTGAGGGTGATGTTCCACAAATTTCTGCAACAAGATTCGATCCAAATTGGAAATTATTTTTTTTAAGACATATAAAGCAGTCAATAAATAATCCAAATAATAATTTTTGGCAAAAATATTTTTTAAATGATGCTAGTTTTTGGCTTTTACTGAAGAAATTTAAAAATGATATTAATGATCAATCTATTAGGACTAATGAGTTAGCAATAAATAATTATCAATTAGAAGAGAATTTTATTACTAATATTTATGAATCAACAATTAGTCAAAACTATTTTAATTCCTTATACTTCAATTCTGATCCGTTATTTCAAACTTACGGTACAAATTGAGATTTTGCTGATGTTATTTTAAAAGGTTTTCAAAACAGAAAAGCTTATTCGGATCAACCAATTAAAGAATTTTTTTCTGTAACACCACTACATAAGAGTCCCCACACCTTATCCGGTCTTCTTAATTATCATTCAAAATTTAAGGAAAATAAACTGCCTTTTTTCTCTTTTGATTATTTACAAGTTGAAAAATTAAATTTTTTATTGTCTTTATCAAACAGTCCAGCATATGACGTATTGAACGATATGAAATTATTTTTGGACCCTACCCCCTCTATTAATTTATATTCTTTTAACACATTCGAAAATTTTGATATTTTAACCATACCGCAATTACAAAGATTATTTTCTTGACCCATATCTAATAAACAACTTGAAAAATTTTTTATTAGGTATAATTATTGATTAAATGCGATAGAAAACTATTTGGGAATAAAAGAAAAGCCTTTTAATATGGCTTTTACGGATGATTTTAATGTTGCCTTAATTGTAACTTACGTTGAGCGTAGGGTAAATCGATTAAACAGTGCTTTGGAATTGTGAGGTTTAGGTTCTTACCTAGAGTATTTAACTCCTTCCATTGAGGATTTTAAGTACTGGTTTTGAAAAAATTTTAAACTAGAAAATTTCATACAATGAACATCCATAAAAGATACTTTAAAACCTACTTCAACAAAACAACAAAAAAAAAAAGAAGAAAAAAAAATTTATATAAAATTTTCTACATCAGAGATTCAAAAACTAGCAGAAATTGAGTCCAGATTATGAGAAATTGAGCACAAATTATTATTACGTTCATCCGATTTAAATATTAGTTCAGATTCTGTTCCAATTAATTTTAAAAACAATACGCAAAAATTTCCTTGGTATTTCTTTAGTTTAAAATACTTTTCAACAAATAATTATAACTTTATTTTGCCAGGCTTTGTTAGGTATTATTCACCCACACCCTTTTCTTTTTCTTTTTCAACTTTTGGTAAAATTTGGAATAAATATTTATTTTATCAGACAAATGAAGCTAGTACGGTTGTTGGTTATAGTGATAGCATATCAACAATATGAAATTCTACACCTGTTGCTTTATACTCTGGTGTAGAAACTATTTTGTATTTTAAACCTTTGCTTGATATCTTTGAATATTTTATAAAGCTAATTATTAAATTTTTTCAATTGTTAATTGAAAAAATAATAAATTTAGAACTTTTTACACCACTAACTTCGTTAACTTCGCTAATTTTCTTTGCACATTTTGTATGGTTTATACATTTTTATATTTATTTCTTTATTTTTGCTTATTTATTTTATTACTTTTTAATTTATTATTTTTGAAAAGTAGGTTACTACTGGTTTTATGAATGAAGTTACCAAGAGATGTATTTATCACAGTATAATAGTTGAAATTTTTGGTTTTCACTAAATGATATTTGGTCTAGCTATAAATCTCCTGAACAATTTCTTATTTTTGCATTACAGACAAATATTTTAACACATTTTTCTTTTATTAATTTAACAAATTATTACTACATTGGTAATAAATCAATTAATTCAATTATAACATTATTAATTAAATTGGCACCTGAAGCTAAATTTTATACTCATTATACAGATTTTTCTAAATGATTTTCATTTTCTGATTATAAAAAAAAAACGAAGGATGACTTTTATATTTTTCAAACATTTTTTAATGCTCGAGTATGAAAATTTCAATTATTATTGTTTGAAGGTGGTTCCGATGTTAGTTTAGATCATTTACGTTGGTCATACGTAGAATATTTAAACCAAACTTCATTATTATTAACTAGATCTTTATGGAAAAATTATTATAATATTTCTTCAAATAATAAATTTAATTTTTTTATAAAAACTTTTACTATTTTAATTTCAAGCCAGTCAACTGATAAATCATTCTCTCTTTCTTCTAATCCAATTTTTGATACAATTTTATCAAGAAAATCCTTAATTAATATTCTAAATTTTATTGGTAAAAATATTAGTTTTGAGACATCAAATTATTTTTTTAATAAATCGGATTTTAATTTACTAAAACATTCACTTTTCTTTGCTTACAAATTTGATTTTTATAATTTTTTTGTTACAAGTGGGTTAGATATTTATACCCTTTTAAAAAATTCTAATTCTAATTTTTTGACTAAAACAAATTCTACAAATTTATGGGATGACAAAAGATATTGGTTATTTTCGTTTTTTAGATCGTTTTGATTTGTTTCAAAATTTTGATTTCCGTTTTCAAATATTAATTTAATTTATGAAGATTCCCGTATACATCTAGCATGAGTGGCTTATTCTAATTCTTGGATTTTACAATCAACATTTGTTAGACCTCATTTTAATCTTGTACAGCATATTTGGTGGACTTCTAAACATTATTCCAAAGCAACCTCCTTGGTTTCTTATTCAAACAATTTAAACTTACCAGGTATAAATTGAATTGAAAATGTTTGAAACTTTTTCGAAAAATGATTTAGTTTGTCTAACAGTCCAAAAATTGAAACTATTTTTGGGCTTGTATTAACAAATAATATAACTTCACCGCAAGTTCAAATATATGATGAACAGTACACTAATTCTTTACCTCCAGAAAATATAAATTTTGATTTAAGTTTTCCTGACAAGTTACTAACAAAAAAAACTACGTCAAGAGGTTATTTAAAAACTAACCCGCCTTTAGATTTGTATTCAATTGGAATTACACCTTTAAAATTATTATCCTTTTTCAAAAATACTAATTCTTTAATTTTTATTAAATTTTATTTTACATTTATAAATCAATTATCTATTATTGATAATTGATTTAAATATTTAAATAGAGATTTGGCAAATGAATTTGATAAAATTGATTTATATTGATTTACAGACAATAATTATATTGATAATTTATATGAAAAATATGAATTTTATTTTAAAAAATTTGATTATTTATTAAAATTTGATTCCCAAAACCCTCTAAATAATTATATTTTTACTTTTGATACATCATTTTTTTTTAATCATTTTGTAACTTATGATTATTTTTCACTTTCACTATCTAATACACGTTCAGCAAGTTTTTCTCCAAAAAACTTGACTAGTACTTCCGAAATTAATAATATTTTTCTAAGTAACTTAGATATTATATCCCAGCATGATTCTTATACATATTTTCATGATAAACCAATGGGTATACTTGATCGCTTTGAACTAAATACGATGAATCGTTATAAAACAATAAAAAAATTAGACGAAAATAGTTTTTCATGAAATCGAGACGATCCTTTTACAAATTTAGATATTGAACATACAGTATCTGAAGTAGGTTTAGCTCATTATCCAAAACAAGATGAGAAAAATTTATCTGAAACTTATTTGGAAGATTTTACCGGTACCTGAGATAAGTGATTTCCGTATAATCCTGCAATTTTAAAAAATCAAGTTACATCTTTCTGCGTTGGATGGGTGGGTGAACTTTTAACTTCAACTAATGAAACAGCTGCGATGCTGTACTCTCTTATGTATATAAGCCCAAACCCTGATGTTTCTTCCTGGTCAACTGATTTATATTCAGTTGAACGTAAATTGATTTCTGGTTTTTGAGAGAATACTATAAATAGTTTTTTTGGTCAAAATACAGCGCAGAAACAATCTTTTTCTAAAGCTTTTACTTGGTTGAATTTAAATTTATCACCTGTTAGTTTCAGATACTCTTTTGGACCAAAAGCTTCAGCGCGTTATGATTATTGGTCGTGGAAATGTGGATTAACACTAGATTATACTAATGGTATATACGTATATAGACCTTATTTAGGTTTTAGACATTCATTTTACTCTAGATTACTGCCTTATGATCAATTATATGGTTTTTATTGATCCTATAGACAAATTTTTGATAGTCCATTAATAGTAGATTTATCAACTGATATTGCTGATAAAGTAATAGAAAAAGATGATTTTAATGTTTATAATGAACTATTACGCTCTGTAGGTGATGTAAGTGCCGGTGAAGTGGTTTATACGGAGAATGATATAAAATCATTTGAAGTACCTTACTGAGAACTTTATTTTACATTTCATCATCCTTATTTTATAGGTTATTTATATTTTTGGTTACAAGTTTTGGCATCCAATGATTTTTATCTCGGTTTAAGTAATTTTAGTATAAAAAGATTAATTTTAAAAGATTTCTTAGCAAAAAATGAGATTTTTGATTTGAATTTTAATTCAATTTTTGTTAATAGAACAAAAACTGAAAGTTGATTAAGAAAAAATATGTATAGGTATAGAATAAACTATTCTAATTCATCTTATTTAACTCAACTTGCAAATTTAGCAATTGATGATGAACTTGTTTCGTATATAGATGAAGATCACTTTAAACACAATTTTTTTTTAAACAATACTTTTATTGTAAATTTTTTTAATTTTTATTTAAAGTTTTCAGAATCTGAAATAATATTTTTGCTTGATTATAAAAAATTTTATAATTATCCAACCACAAACTGGCTTACATTGGATACACCGTTTCCAATAATTCCTTATTTTGTTGCAAATTATTATTCAAAATTTCTTTCAAATATAAATTTAGTTGATATATTTCAAAAACAAATGTTTTCATTTTCGCATTGAATGAGTTTACATGAAAATTTTAATTTAAATTTAATGTATGATTGGTCTAGTGGTTCATATTTGGACTTAAATAATTTGGTTAGCTATATTAGTACTAGTCGTGGTTCTATGATGATACCAAATTCACTTATTGAAAGCCCAACTATAATTGCTGCTACTTTTGTTTGAAATCATTGAGATAAATCATTAGAGGTTGCTAATGAGTTTAGGTATATTCAAAGTTGATTTGTTAACTCAGATATCTTGTTGGGTCAAGACTTAGGTTTAAATAATCTTTCTCTACTTGATTTTTTTTCTGAATCATTCAATTTTATTTTTCTTTTAAATTCAACTTTTATTTTAAGAAATAAGTTTATTTTTTTTTTAAAATTTTATTTTTTAGGAAATTTTTTTAATGATTTAAAAAAATTCCAACCGTCAATTTTAAAATGAATACAAATTGATTCTAAAATTTCTAAATCTGTAGATCATTCTTTATATAATTTTTATAATTTATTGTTTTTATATAGATTACAAAAAAATATAGATTTTGAATCTATGCAATATCTTATTGTTACAGGATTATTTTTTTCTAAATGAAATATCTTGGAAAATTTTCTAAAACCATTTAAAATTTGAATGGTAAATTGATATATAAAACTTTATTTCTTTTACAAGAAAATTGGTTTAGCAATTAATTTTTTTTTTAAAAAAAATTAAAAATCTTTATTTTTTACTAATATGTCTAAAAAGCTTTCTAATATTTTTTTCGCTTCTTTTATTTTATTGATTGTTACCAATGTTTTTAATATTGTTAGCACTTTCACCACTTTTAACGGATTTTCTGTTTTTAATAGTGTTTCTGATGTGATTTTTAATTTGGATAACTCTTTTCTTTTCTCTGTAGAAGCAACTTCATCAGTTGATACTGAAGTAGTAGCAAGAAGAGTTGGTTCTGGTTTAGCAACTGCTGGTTTAGGTGGTGTTGGAACTGGTATAGGTTTAGTTTTTAGTGGTTTAATAAAAGGTTTTTCAAGAAATCCATCTTTAAAAGATGATTTATTTAGTTATGCAATCTTTGGTTTTGCATTAACTGAAGCAATAGGTTTGTTTGCATTAATGATGGCATTTATGCTATTATATGCATAACATAATTTAATTAAAATTAAACTAATTAGTTTAATTTTAATTAAATTATAATTCAGGTGTGGCCAAATTAGGTAAGGCAGTATCTTTTGAAGGTAAAGATTATAGGTTCGAGTCCTATCACCTGAAAACACTTTCCTCCACTTTCTTCCACTTTCTTCCACTTTCTTCCACTTTCCTCCACTTTCTTCCACTTTCCTCCACTTTCTTCCACTTTCCTCCACTTTCCTCCACTTTCTTCCA
>Ga0209812_10000759_pt1 | contig 26499 bp, 22 predicted proteins | sample JI71714BDNA_FD_187502 | JGI IMG/M metagenome (GOLD analysis project Ga0209812, IMG submission 187502) | Wastewater effluent complex algal communities from Wisconsin, to seasonally profile nutrient transformation and Carbon sequestration -... | ecosystem: Engineered > WWTP > Effluent > Algae...
TTAAATCCCTTATTTTTGCATCCCTTTTGAACCAAACGGAGACCTGCTCGAGCGGTTGAAGAGGCACGCCTGGAAAGTGTGTATACCCCTAAAGGGTATCGAGGGTTCGAATCCCTCGGTCTCCGCTGAAATAGCTAATCAATAAGTAGCTGAGAATTATAAAACCTGCAAAATCAATGATTTGCAGGTTTTTGCTTTTTATACCACCTGCTATAATTACCCGATTTTACCCCCATTTATTGACCTGGTTTAGTGCGTCATTCGTGTAGTTGTCCCAGTCTTACAAAAGACGCACAAAATCTTACTTAAGAAGCTAATAATTAACCTTTTAAGTGAAACGAACTCTGAAAAGATGGGTTCAAAAACAGCTATTTTAACCCCTAAAATCTAAGCGTAAAATGGAAAAAAGTTTTGGTCTTCAATTCTACCTGAAAACGGGCCGGTTAAATGAAACTGATAAGCCCATCTATCTGAAGATTACTGTAGATGGACAGATTCGTGAGATCAGTACAAAATATAAGTGTTCACCGCTTGCCTGGGATAAACGGGCCCACCGGGTTAACGGAAAAAATGAGATTGCAAAAAGCATCAACCAGCACCTTGATATTCTGGTTGCTAAAATTTATGCCGCCAGAAAAAAACTGGAAGAAAAAGACATCGAAGTAACCGCCGAAAAACTAAAGCTGCTTTTGCAGGGTCAGGATCTGGAAAAGAAAAAAAATATGTTGCTGGAAGTCTTTAAAAAACACAATGACCAGATAGCGGCCCTTGTGGGCCAGGAATACGCGGCAGGGACCCTGGAGCGGTACGAAACCGCATTAAAGCATACCAGGTCCTTCCTGGAGTCAAAATATAAGCTTCCGGATATCGATGTAACCAAACTAAATTTTGAGTTTATCAGTGAATATGAGTTCTGGTTGAAATCCGTCCGCAAATGTGGCCATAATACTACTATGAAGTATCTCAGTAACTTTAAAAAGATTGTCCGTCGGTGCATCAATTACGGCTGGATACAGCGTGATCCGTTTACGGGCTATAAACTAAGCAAAAGAGAGGTTAACAGAGTCGTTTTAACGGAAACTGAAATAAGAGCAATCAGTGAAAAAGAATTTTATACCAGCCGCCTGACCCTGGTCCGGGATATCTTCCTTTTTAGCTGCTATACCGGACTGGCTTATATAGATGTCAAAAAGCTAAAAAGATCTGATATTGTCACGGGCGTGGATGGAGAAAGCTGGGTCATTACCAACCGGCAGAAAACGGATACAACCTCCCGTATTCCCCTGCTTCAACCAGCCATTAACATACTTCAGAAGTATGAATCCCACAACAATGACCTACAGAACGATTTAGTACTCCCTGTTCTAAGTAATCAAAAAATGAATGCCTATCTGAAAGAAATTGCGGATGTATGTGGCATACACAAAGAACTCAGCTATCATATTGCCCGGCACACATTTGCCACCACAGTTACCCTGAGTAACGGAGTTCCGATTGAGACTGTTTCCAAAATGCTGGGACATACCAACCTGAAAACGACGCAGCATTATGCAAAAATTCTTGACTTAAAAATCAGCAAGGATATGATGAATTTGAAAATTATGCTTCAAAAATGCACTCCCGTACAAACCTAAAATTAAAATTTTGTAAGCCCAGAAATTCCAGTTTAGCGTGTCCGAATAATGGGTGAGGGTCAGTTAAAGAATGTTCTTTAATTTTAAAATAGACGACATTTTGGGGAACTTAAACACATGGACCTAGGTGAATCCGATGATGAAAAAGTAGTTGAAAATAAGATAGTCGCCAATGAAAGAGACTTTATCCTGCGAATGGGAAAAGGCTTTTCATTCATCGGTAATCAATTCAGAGTAGAACTGGATGGTGATGAATTCTTTTATGATCTTCTATTTTTTAATCGCCATTTAAAATGCCTTGTTGCTTTTGAACTAAAGAAAGGGAAATTTAATCCTGAGCATGCCGGTCAATTAAATTTCTATTTGAATGTAATGGGTGAAAAGTTAAAACTACCATACTAAAATAACAGCATAGAGATCGTTCAATGTAAGGAGATGAATAATATGGTGGTAGAATTTTCTGAAAAAATATTGAAAAGGGTATGGGAATAGCGAATTATAAGACTTCCAAGGAAATACCAAAGTAAAGGAAATGAAAGGAATTTTGCCAGATATCAAAGGATTTTCAAATTTGCTTTAACTAATAATTATTCATTGTGCATATTCAAGTTGAGCAAGGCAAATACCAAACTGTTACATGTCCAGACACTATCAGTTCCGGATCATTCTGTACCTGTTATGTTGTTGGTGTCTGAGATAAAAGGTTAAGAGGGGCTCATATATTGCACGACGAAGCTTCGATAAATGACCAAGTTTTACTGAAGTTTCTGGATATGATATTAGCAGAAAGCAAAATGGCTGATCTAACAATTAGAGTATTCGGAGGTGGTGAATCTGGTGATGAACATCAGGGCTATATATATGACAACAGGTAATTTGTCCTGCAGACAAGTATTGCTGGCTATAATCTCGTTCCTGATGAGATTCGTTTTTTTGACGAACTGGAAGGTGGTGATTTGCATATTTCGGAAATAGGTGAATTTATACTTCGTGAATCGTGAGGAACCATAAACGAATTTTTTGGTAATTTCATGGTATGATAGATTCACGAAGAATAATTGCAACCGAAATAGGCCGGGGCAAGGATCCATTTGAGGCCCACTATGCTGAAAAGAATGGGAAGATTCATGTATTTATATCACGAATACACGAAATAGGCAGCTTTATATCCCATCTACATACCAAAGAAACCGAGAGAGAATTGGAGGGCCAGCATTTAAATTGCCGGCTCATCGGTGTTGGTGAAGATTATGACGAATATATGGCCCAAGAATCATATATCGGAGCAGACAACGTACTGTATAAAGCAAATCAATATAAGAAGGCCATATTCACTTTGTCAAATGATCTACTACCATTTTTCAATGCTGCTTGGAATATTGGAAACTTTATGGGCAATTCCAACTCACAGCAAATTTATTTCATCCCGGAACAGGAAAGACAGGAAACAATTGAAATCAAGCCGGAAGTTTCTTTAGCCATAAAAAAAGGGTACAAACAGAGTTATTCCAAAATACGTTATGAAGCACATTCCTCTGTAGCGTTTTATTTGTTTTTTAAGGAGCCGACGACAAAAGAAAATTTATTCTATACAGTTAAAGCAGTTTCTGAATATTACTCACTCTTTTGCATGCAGTACATAACAGTTAAAGCAATTACCTTATTTCCATCGGATGATAAGCAGGTTATTTACTTTGGCGGGTTTCGCGAAAATGTCAATAAGGATTTTTTCGATAATATATTGCTCGAGCAGGACGAAATGGATGCCTACTCGACTGAAACGTTAAAAGAATGGATGAAAGAGTATGAAAAATGTGAAGTAGTTAATAACCTGATTAAAGATGCTCAAAATGTCATCGACCCGCAACTAAAATTTATATGCCTTTCCAGAGCGCTGGAAGTATTTCACAAAGAATTTTTTGTGCCCAATGAAGAGCCGGGAATAACTTACTTTGATAATCTGTACCAGTTTTCAACTATGAACGCCCTAACAAGCATTTCCAGAACTGATTTTGCAGGCAGGAAGATTACACTCGCACACCGGTTATTTGATTTAGTCCGTTTTGCTCATGATATATTGTCCGACAACAAATATAGATTGGTTTTTGGCTGTATCATACTGGACGGATGTGTTCAAAAACTGGCCGATACACGAAACTATTATACCCATTTTTCTGATTCTAAGAAAGTAAATGCATGGTCGGTCGAACGCCTTCATCATTTGAATTTTGGCCTCTTTATGATGATGAAAACATTGTTACTAAAAAAAACAGGGTTTACCGATAAAACAATACAGCGCCTGATTGGTAAGTTTGATCGGCACTATTTTGAAATTTAGTTGATACGGTTATTAAGTAAGACCTTTTAAAAACTGATCTATGAAAGGAGAAGCCTTCGAAAAGTTAGTTGCATGGGTTAACAAGAGCCTGCATCGCAACGCTTCAATAACCCCGGATGAAACTCTGCCAGATTTGGATACAGGAAGCCCAAGGCAAATTGACGTTTGTATTAGGTTAAGGGAAGGCCCAATGGAAATCATGGGAATAGTAGAAGCCAGAGATCGTTCAAGGAAAGTTGGGGTAGCTTATATTGAAGAAGTTATTTCAAAAAAGGCATCAGTAGGTGCAGACTTTGCAATCATTGTTTCTAATAAAGGTTTTGGAGGGCCAGCAATTGAGAAAGCCAAGCGCTATGGGATACGTTTATTCACCTTGGAGGAAGCCTTAAGTCTAGACTGGAGCGATACAATCAAGTTCGTGACTGTAATTGAGCAGAATTTCCTAACAGAAAATATGATTATTCGCTTTCATCAAAAGAATGATGAAAGTATCATTGTGCCTCATGAATCTGCTCTTAAATTATTAGAGGAAAATGCATGGGCATTAGTTCTGGAAACGGAAGGAGGAACACCTATAGCTCCCTTACAATGTTTGTCGAGGGCTTTTCAACAAATGGCTGAGAAATGGCTAAAACCCGGTAAAGAGAATGGGCAACACTTCAGGCTGTTTTTTGAATTAAAGACCAACCCAGAACTCTTTATTCACACTTCAGAAGATAGACATGCGCTTGTTGATTATATCAGTTTTGACTCTTTCTGCTGGCTCGAGCAAGCTTCTCTTAATCCAGTCATTAATCAGTATAAAAATAATTTGAACGGAGATATTGAATCTGAAATTATTTCGATGCAAAGTTCAAGGACCGGAGAGAAAATTGATATAAACATTGAGCGACCCAATGAGATCCATCGCGATAGAAAAATGACTATAAGGTCTGATCGCATGCATGAACAAACTGAATCGCAAGCAGCAATGCAATTTTGGTTTACTGCTAAGAAAGTTCAAATAAAGAAGGAGGGAAAATTTTATCAAATCAATCTGCCCGTTAAGTCAGAACAACCAGAGACCTGATTACTAAAATAATTTGAGAATGACTCTTATTGCATCAAGCAGCACCTTGAGATTCTGGTTGCTAAAATTTATGCCTCCAGAAAAAAGCTGGAAGAAAAAGACATCAAAGTAACCGCCGTTAAACTAAAGTTGCTTTTGCAGGGCCAAGATATGGAAAAGAAAAAAATATGATCCTTGAAGTATTTAAGAAACACAATGAGCAGATAGCTGCCCTTGTGGGTCAGGAATATGCCGCGGGGACTCTGGAGCGGTACGAAACCGCATTAAAGCACACCCGGTACTTCCTGGAGTCAAAATATAAGCTTCCGGATATCGACGTAACCAAACTGAATTTTGAGTTTATCAGTGAATATGAATTCTGGCTGAAATCCGTACGGAAATGCGGCCATAATACCACTATGAAGTATCTCAGTAACTTTAAAAAGATTGTCCGGCGGTGCATCAATTATGGCTGGATACAACGCGATCCGTTTACGGGCTATAAACTAAATAAAAAAGAAGTCAATAGGGTCGCATTGACGGAAACTGAAATAAAAGCAATCAGTGAAAAGGATTTTAATACCAATCGTCTGACCCTGGTTCGGGATATCTTCCTGTTTAGCTGCTATACGGGCCTGGCCTATATCGATGTTAAAAAGCTAAAACGCTCTGATATTGTCACTGGTGTGGATGGTGAAAAATGGGTGATCACCAACCGGCAGAAAACGGATACAACCTCCCGTATTCCCCTGCTTCTGCCCGCCATTACTATTCTTCAGAAATATGAATCCCACGGCAATGCCCTAAATAAGGATTTAGTGCTACCAGTTTTAAGCAACCAGAAAATGAACGCCTATCTGAAAGAAATTGCCGATCTATGTGGGATCAAAAAGGAACTCAGTTACCATATAGCCCGGCATACATTTGCCACTACTGTAACCCTGAGTAATGGCGTGCCAATAGAAACTGTTTCAAAAATGCTGGGACATACCAACCTGAAAACGACTCAGCAATATGCGAAGATTCTGGATTTAAAAAACAGTAAGGATATGTTGAATTTGAAAATTAAGCTTCAACAAAGTACTCCTGGACAAATCAAAACTTGTCCCAAAATTCCAGTTTAGCGTGTCCGAATATGGGGATAAGCTCACCGGTTTTGAAATGTTGCATGAATGGTTATAGAATACTGAAATTCAGTATTCTATACAAGCCGTTATCAAATTATGAGTGACGGAGACATTGCGCATTTTTCAGCAGGGTAATCCGACGACGAAATCTGACCATAAAGAAACTAGCCTTTCTTTCGTTTAGCCCTTTCCTCCTTTATAAGATTATACGCTTGGTTAATAAGGGTGGTAATCCGGTTTCTTTCTTGTGTATCTGCTGAACCGGCGCTTTTGTCAGGGTGATGCTGACTTACCAGTTTACGCCAGGCTCTTTTCACTTCCTGGTCAGTAGCAGTGGGAGGCACCCCGAGTAGTTTGTATGCCTTCATTAACTCGGTTTCTTTCAGGTTAGTGGTTTTGGCTTTACCATTTCCCTTGTTATGATTACGTGTTAACAAAATCGTATGAAAATGCGTGTACAGGTTAAGTCCGATAATCCGGTTTATGCCATCCAAAAAGGTCTCTACACCCTTGCGTGCGTTTTTTTCAGCAATTCCGACAACCGCCCCCGCGACTAAACTGACTAGTGCGGATAAACCTGACAGGTTAGTATTCTGCTTGTTAGGATCGAAAATTTCTGAATGGTACCCGACTAAAACACCATGACTAAACAGGTAATAGCCGGGAAATATTTTATTACTGCTGGGGAGACCGATAGCCGGCATCCAATGCTGGACAAATCTGGCAATATCTATATTCCTGTAATTAACCTTTAAAAGATCCATTTCAAATTTCGCGGCTTGCCCGGGATATTGATTGGCTATTTGTTCCCGGAAATACTCATTAAAGGCAGAACGTTTGTCATTTCGTGCGAATAAAAAGACTATAGGGGCGGACCGGACTAGTTCACTGAGTTTCTTTGCCTGGCTTTGGTTGGCATTCATAAAATTGATTTTTCATATTCCGTAAAAATTAATGCCATATATACGAAACGGACAATTTGTCTGAAATTCCTTTTTGTGAAAAATTAGATCCGATAAATACCGGAGACTTTGTAATTTGATTTTCAAAGGTAAAAGAATGGCATAAAATCATCACTTTCAACGGTAGTTAGGAAAAAGCCTTTGAAGAATTGGTCTGCCAAATTGCAAGTTCAGAAACAACTGGCCTCCTATAAAGCCAGTTCTTTTAAAAACCCGGTACTAACCGGCTGATATATTTTTATTCCCCGGATCTCAGCAAACAATGCAACTCCAGGGGTCATCTGAACATAAACAACGGCAAAAGATCCTTCCGTTCGGACATCTTTGTTTTTATATCGCCTCATCCAGTTATTAAAGCTGCTCTCATATAAACTATTTGACCTGCAGAAGGCCTTTACAGATAGTCCACTCAGTTCTTGCTGGCTGATAAGTTCCAATTTCTCAGCTCTGCTGCGGAACCTCCGGCTCTTCTGTGATAAATTTTTATCCATAACTTTTAGCAGCTAAGCAAAGGGAGCGCTCTTAAACAGGAAATATGTACTTGGCCGGAGGGTTACGATTTAATTGCTACTTACATCCGTGATGCTAAAGCCCGAGAACCTTATGCTCAACAACTAAAAAGCCGCAATATTCGCTGCGGCTTTTTAGTTATAGTCTTTGTTTGACAATTTCAATTCGTTTTATTTTTTCATTTCCTACAGAGTCAATATGTAAGTCATTTAAATATACATTCTCACTTTCCTTTAATAAGCCTTTCTCAAAATAGATATTAATCCTCCAATGGTCGCTGAGTTTAAAATACCAGCCTAATAAAAATCCACTACGAGTAGTTAATGGATGTTCTGTTGAATAAAAAAAATCCGATAAGGATAATAGCTCATTAAGCTTGGCACCCCGGAATTTAAATTCTACTTCTTTTGAGTTTACTTTTTTTAAACTCATAACTCCATTGCTCACTTTAATATATTCCACGGAATCGCCTTTGGTCTGAGCCGATGCACTGCTAATTGATACTGACCACAAGAATATATAAATCGGTATTGTTAATTTATTGCCCATATACTTTTCGATAATTATTTTTTTCCTTATTATCTGCCATGTAAACGACTAGCCCTGTTTTATTGTTGCTAAAAAAAGCAGTATATGCCTTTTTTTGACTACTCGACATGTCAAATCCTTTCAATGAGCCATGTTCTTTTTTATATGCAGCTGCGTCTGTTTTTACCTGGGCCCCTACCGCTTTATCTAATTTGCCATATCCGTCATTCTTTACAAAATCTTTATACGCACCTGCATCTGACACATGTATAGCATATCGTTCGGTCTTATTTTCAACAAAAGACACAAATCCTATTTGCTGAACAAGACCGTCAAAATCTGCTGTGCTAGGCGGCCCTCCATTATCCGGAAATGTTTTATTGGTATTTTCAAAATGTCCGTGGTAATCCGCGACATGCTTTTCTCCTGGCTTTAGATTCAAATTAGCATCTCCACTTTTTACATACCCTTGTTCATCAAGCGCAAAGTCTACTGTTCTAATTTGTTTACCGCTAGAGTTTGTTGCAACAGCAGCGAATCCCGCCTCTTTACCTTGTCCTACTTGTTGGTCACCGGCAACTACTTTCTTAAAGGATGCATCCATTTTGCTATCAAGGCTATTATTCAACCCAACAATATAATCCTTGACAGGGTCCTCTGGCCCTTCTCCATTCTTATCAATATATCTAAAAGGATTATTTGCGCCATATACAAAAGGTGAGAATATTTCATACTTCTCTGCCTTGGGGTCTAAACTATGAAAACGTCCTATCTGCGCATCATACATCCTTGCCCCATAATCCATCCATTCAAGCCCCGAGCCATCACTAAATTCGCCTTTCTGTTCCTCCTTCCCGTTGTATCCATACCTATTGTCCGGATCACCAAAGGCAAGAGCTCTGGAAGAAATCCCTGACATTGTCAGACCGAATGGATAATAATGGCTCTCCTCAAGCAATCGCCCCCGCTTATGTGTCACCTGCAGGTTGGAAAAATACACATCAATATTATCGGTCACATTACTGAAGTAAATAAACAGGTACCCGTTTTTATTCACCAGCTTATTTGAAAAAACGTGTGCCGTACTGGTATTACTGACACCGACTTGCTCAAATCCACTACTCGAAGCTACATAATTCATCTGTTCATCCAACAATATATAATTTATATACGCCTTAGGTCTTGCGCTGTTATAACTCTGCCCGCTTAAAAAACTTCCTATCGCCTTGGGCAGTTCCGCACTTCCCGAATACGTACTGCTCCCCGGATAACCACCCTTGATACCCGACAGGTTTTGACTCAGCAAAGTCAACAGGCTGGAAGATGGATCAACCGGGCTGTTTGGTGTCGCAGTACTTTTCCACCAGCTATTGCCGGCTATATTCACCGTATCACCAGCCATCACTTTCAATATCATATTCATCCCCAGGTTATTGACCCCACCGCGTAAACGCTGCACATAATCCGGCACTGACAGGGCCGGGTATTCAGAAACTTCAGAACCATCCACGCGCCCTGTGTCTACACTGCCGTAATACAACCGCTCCGTTGAAATAGTATTGCTCTCCAACGTTGCCGCCGGGTAAGAATCTGTACGTGCCTCATCTGTAAGCACCATACGTACATTACCCAGGTGATCCTTAATAAAATAATCATATACAATTTTGCTGCTGTCCGCCTTTATCCGTGCACGACCTTCCCCTAGTAGCATATATTGAAGGGTATCATTTCTATACACATTTCCGCTCAGATACAAAATGGTGCTGGTCTGGGAAGTCATATCATCTGCAATTTCCTTTTTAAGACGTATACCGGTAGCGTCATACGTATAATAAATATACCCCTTTCCGGCGATCATCAGTTCAATTGGCTGGTTAAGGTAATTGTAATTTAATCCATCCATATCCTTGTTATAATCAGTTTGTAAATTGCCATTAAAATCATAGTTATAATCGTCATATTCTCCACTGGTACCGTTATAAAAATCCCCCAACTTATTATCTGTTATTACCCCATCAGTTACCTTCCTTAACCGGTTGCTGCAATTGTAATAGCTGTAGGTAAGACTGTCAATTGTAATACTTCCACCCAGTTTCCAGCCCTTTTGACTCATTGAAAGTATATTACCATTGCCATCATAAATCATACCAGACAAACTGAAGTCTATTCCCGCTGCTTTGCTGAAGTTGTTACTATTCAGCTGGTTATAGTTTGCCTCAGTAATCCGGTTAGCTGCATCATAAGTAAAATCATATTTCCGGAGTATATCATCCCCGGTACTGCGCCAAATTGTACCGTTAATATTGCCATTATATTGCGCAGCAGTATAATGGTGGCTGGTACCGTTTACTGTAAATGAAGTTTTATCATAACCAAGGTCAAATCCAAACCAATGCGCGGTACTGGTTGTATCTTTTACATAGCTTCTGTTCATTCCCATCATCCATCCTCTGATATTATAGTCATACTGTAGTGAATCAAGTCCACTGCCCAGTTTCTTTTTACTTAGCAGCCCCAGCGCATTGTATTCCAACTCAGATTGTATAGTCCATGTAGAAGGCACCGTCCCACCGTTCACTTTTGAATGGCTGACTTTTTTCTCCGTCTTTACTGGCCTGAATAAATCATCATATGTTATTCTGGTCAGTTGGACAAAGCTCTGGGTATTGGCTCCAGATTTTTCATGCTTGTTTATTGAAAGCAGTACATCCCCATTCCAAACATACTGATTTGTGATTATGTCTGTGCCCCCGCTATAATTGGTTGACTGTGACTGGATTATTCTGCTTTTGCCATCATAGAAATTAGCTGTATATAGGTAGGTATTACTCCCCAGTACTTTAACCCTTGTACCTGTTACCTTGCCTCTAAGCTGGCTTGACTGAACAGTTGCATCCTGCGCATAGGGCCAGACTGTATTACTTGGAGTTTGCATATAACTGTCATAACTGGTATTTCTTGTGGCACTCAAAGGATTTCCGTAACTGCTACGCCAGTCATAACTATCATAAAACGTACTGGTCAGTGTATCCAGGCTACCGGCCATATCACCCGGATCCGGATAAATCACTTGTCCGACTGCTCCATCACTGTGATAGTCACGGCCATCACCGTTACCATACATCATGGTCATCAGCGGACGGTTCAGCTGATCATAGGTCGTCACCAGCCACTGGTTATTCGCCAACATATTCCCGTCACGGCTCATTACCAAACGGTCCCGTTCATCATAGACCATCTCCACCATGTTGGCACCCGGCACTTTTTTAATGATCATACGCCCTCTATTATCATACTCATAACGGAAACACTGCTCATTCAGGATTACTCCGCTGCTATAACTCATACTCCAACCGTTAACGGCCAGCAGTTCCACCCCCTTAGGCTGAATTACTGCCCTTAACTGGTTCAGATCATCATAAATGTAATAAGTACACAACCAACCTGTATGATTTTTACCCGTCCCTGTATCAGCCTCTGCGGTTAGTTGCACCTTTTTCAATACTACCAAACCTTCTTTGTCTTTAAATTCAATTACCTGTTTATTATGTTCATCCTGGGTGGCTGTTTTAAATAAGGTACCCTGTGTGTAAATTCCTGAACTGGTATATGTTCCAAAATCATTACTGACATTGGATACTGTCCATATCCTCACACTATCAGCCGTTTTGTTGACCCAGTATTTATATTTGACAGCCCTCCGGGAGGCTTCGCTGCTTTGCGATGCTGTGCCCACCCAACTGTCACCGGGCGCATAGTTTTCCAGTGGCCTATTGAGTGGTGAGGACTCAAACACCGACTTTCCGTAATAATAGGCCTCATCAATGAAAAGGCCTTTATTAAAACTGGAATCCTTCTGAAAAGGATTCAGTTTGAACTTACCATCACTGATTGAACTATTACTCCCCGTATTATTAGCCGCAAATGGCAAAAACCTATAAACTTCACGCCCTAAATCATCGTAAACCTGAGCCGTTACATAATCCCTGGCTGAATCCCCGGTTACCAGGGATCCTTTACGAATTACAGTCTGAAGCGGCCTACCCAGTCCATCAAAGTAAGAAGTAGATTGCTTAACATCCTTGTAGGGCCTTGTTAATATAGTATCAGAATGAGTTATGGGAGCCATGGCATCCCAAATCCGGATATAATTGGTTTTTTTAGAACTATCATACTTTACTGGCATTACTATCTGAGAGCAGAGAGTATTAAAATTGCCGCTCAATATGATAAATAATATTAAAATTCGCTTCATACAAAAGTATTTTATAAGTATCTTATTCAGTTGCTGTCGCTTTATACTTGTACTCAATTCTTCGGATAATTTTTCCCTCCTCATCCTTTACAAGAAATAACCTCCCCATAGAGTCATACTCATAAAAACTGATATGCCCATTCGCATCTGATTCGCTGCTCACTCCTATAAGTGGAGTGTGTGTAAATGTTTTCATTACAGCTCCTTTCGGGCAGAGCCTAAGTTCATCAATATACACTGACCCTGAGACAGTTATCGAAGTTCCGGTCACCTCATGTTCATAGTAAGTCCAGTCACCAACTGTTTTGCCGGTACGTGTTGAGCCAGAACTATTGACCGTTACGCTGCCACTTTTGCTCCAATAACTTATAATATAGGTTGCATTGCTCAAGCCAGCACGTGTGATATTACCACCACTCAGGTTATATGACTTTGAACCTGTCATAAAATACGTCCCTGACACAGTTCCGCTATAAGTCCATCCTCCCTTGCCGTCAGCTTCGAATGAAGTAAAGGCTATAGAAGAACTATCGGCATTTTCAACTTCAGCCACTGGCAGCCTGTTACTATAATCATATATATATGATATAACCATATCTCCTGTCTTTTGCTGAGAGATCAGATTGCCATAACTGTCATATTTCAGAAACTTTATCCTGGATTCAGATGTCCCTGCTCCTCTCTTCTGAAATAATTCTTCGGTCATCACTTTGGTTCCGAATAATTTATAATTTGATTTAATCTCGCTTCTTATAGTACTGTTACTTAGTTGTTCCTGTTTTAATATTGTGGAGATATTATTTTTCGATATCAAAGACTGTCTTGCTGTTTCTGCTGTCCCTGAAAGACTCAGATCCTTTGGATAGTACTTTAGCGTTTTGACAGTATCACCCCGGCTATTCAGGAATTTTGTCATTGCCAACAAATTGTAGCTATTATAGGAATAATCCGTAACAGTCTCCACATATTTTGTTGTGTCATTCTGATCGTATACTATTTCGTAACTTTTTGATAAAGCAGACCAGGCAGGTGTAGTGTAATAAAACGCATCTTCCCACTGCCCATATATGTATGGTGTGGCTTCATTAGGAGGCTGCACTACCCTCAGTTTGTATGATACAGATCTCAAACTATCATAAAGAGCAGATGTGTACTCAGATATAATTTTCTTTACCGGGTAATAAGACCCATTTTTATACCTGTAATTGGCTACCAGTGTCGGTAATCCTCTTAAATATTCCTCGCTTTCAGCAGGTGGATATGGGCTCGTTGAAACAATTCCCTCCGCCGCCGTTGTAAAATGATATTCGCTCATACCCTCAATGCCAGTGGAATCCATCAACTCAAAAACCCTTTTATATCCAATATAGCTGCCAGAGTGAGTTACAGATAAGGCATTAGGGTCAGCGTGCAGGGCAAAACACTGCGCCCCTGAAGTTGTATATGTATTGTCCTCCACGACAAAATGAGGTCTGCCGAATATTTCGCCAGAAGAAGTGTCTGAAGCAAAACCCGTTGTGTACTTATACCTGCGGGAGATACTATGTCCAAACTGATCATATGATTGGATCTTCTTTATCCTTAATCCGCCTACATTCCGATTATAAGCATTGCTCTCCGCCAGGGAGTCAAAAGCCAACCAGCTTACATAAAACCAAAACTCGTCATAAGCTGGTGTATCCTGATCAAAGGTTGCCTTTATTTCATAATTGCCATTTGGCACATACCATCCTTGCGTGTTGCCAGGTAATACAGTACCATAATAACTGGAATTAGTGCCATCTATACCGCGAATAGTAAAGGAGGCACAACTACTGCTGCCACCGCTCAGATCACACCCGTAAGCCCCGATTTCAGCATACAGAAAAGCCCCTCCCAGATTACTGTTTAAATGTGTATTTGCTACATTATTAACAGTAAATGTATCAATATAAGTATCAGTAGTAATGGGCTCCGGGGCTTCACCTTGCAAAGCAGCCGATAATACAGTAAATGTAGCCGGTAAACTGGGGTTATTTCCGGCTTTGTTATTTTCATACTCAAAATCTGAATAGCCACCAGTTGGGTAAATAACTCTTCTGAGTATCCCAAACTGGGAATAGGCCGTATCCACTCGTCTATCTGCACTTCCTATCAGTTGTGGGCTCCCTCCTGATAAAACCATGGCCGTACTAGGGATTAAATTACCATTTGATGTTTTCCCATTGTAAAAACCCCAATAATCCTGGGCAGCACTCACTTTACACGGTGAGGCAATTGTGGAATCATATAAAAATGAATGTTTGGAAACACTGACATTATTGGCACCAATTAAATCAACTTCATCAAGCATAAGTCGTTTTTTTTCATACCCCGTAGCAACTCCACACAACCCAGAATTATCTGTGCTGCTCATATAATGATAGCCAAAGTTGTATGCCTTGATTAAAGAATTTGATGAATTATAAATCTTAAGTTTATCAAGCGCATACCCCCCATTATAATCCTGTCTTGAAGAGCCCTGAACTGTAAATTTTGCGTACCCGTTGTTAAACCAGATAGAGTCCGGGTATTTGATTGATATCACAGTTGTATTTGTAAGATCTGATGAAGGACATGATCCATAAATCGTATATGTGTATGGGGCAATTGTTTTGGAAGTTGTTGTCGCACTTCCATAAGAGAAATTAATACTATCTGTCCTATTGAAATTATATATTTTACTGGTATACCATGCTGACCGCAGTGTTGGCCCAGATTGCGATCCGGAAGACTGGCTTGTTTCATACTCAGTGAATAAGTAAATAGTCCCGTCTTCATCGGTAATCCGGAATGTACCGGCGGTTAACTCAATCTTAACCTCACTTTTGGGATACGTAACGAAACTTGAAGTCTCCTGATTCCACCAGAACTTTCCACTTTTACCCAACAGGCTGAAAAAATAAATATCAGCCTCTGGATCCACCTGACTTGCAAATATTTGTCTCCGGAAACTTTCTACCCAGGACTCTGGCGCAGCCAGAATTACACTATCCTCTATTTCCTTCATGGAATATCCATCATAAGAAACATTACTATTATATCCCAGTTCATCAGCAAGTCCATTCACCTGTCTTGAAATAGATGGTATACTACCCAGTGACCAGCCTAATCCCACCCAAGAAGAGTTCTCTTCAACTTTAATACCACCTCCATGATAACTTAACGTCAACGGGAGTGATAATTCCCGTGATTGAATAGTATAAAGAGGAACTGATATACTGGGAACTCCGGTAAAATAACCGACCGGAATTTCACCATATTTTGTAATGGCTGCCGCGTTTGGGCTAAGGGGCGCAATTTTTTGCAACTCTACCTGGGCCATTAATTGATATACATTTAAAATAAATATTATTAATAATATGCTGACCTTTTTCATATTTGAAAAGTGTGAATTAAGTATCCAATTTATTTAATACCATATCCAAATCTGATTAATACCGCTTGTGTTCTTGGCACCTGTTGATAACTCATAAAGTCCCAGAGCAGGCTGATGCCGCTTTGTCTGAATAACTTTGATTTTACAGGGAATTTCTTTTGAAGCCCAATCAGTCCGCTTTGCTGCCAGGCAGAATAGTCCTTCAATTCAGCGATATTTCTGAACTCAGTCCGGTAGTTCATCTCAAAGCCCCCGCTGATCCAAAACGATCCTTTTAGCTTCCAGTCCACATAACTCCTTGCGCCCACTCCCTGGTGACTGATCCGTATATTTTGAATGTTTTTTCCCCAGCCCAGTTTGTAACTCGCCCCCAGACCGATTATGCTTTTGTCATTTAATTTATACCCGGCGCTGATCGCCAGATCTGATGTGGTTGGCAATATCCCTTTAGAACGTACCGATTGAATATTGGTACCCAGTTCGATACGCTGAAAAAAGGACTTCGTTTTTTGGGATTGAGGTCGAAAACCATCTGGCATTTCAACGTCACTGTTGCCGCCACCCATCTTTATTACCTTATCCTTAAGTTGGTTAAGCTGACTTTGGGCGGTCTGTAAATTCTGCTGGAACTGAGCCTGTGCATTTGGGCCCCCGGCTGATAACTGCTGCTGGATCAGCCCGTTTACCTGTGCCCTGGTTTGTAGTCCGGCCAAGTTTGTCTGAGAACCAGGATCACCGGGTTCACCCGGCAGACGGAAAAGGCTGGCCAACTGGCTGTTTTTGCGCCAGAACTCGCGGAATGATTTATTCTTTGCCAATAGTTCTAGTGCTTTCTTACTGGCTTTTTTAGGGTCTTTTAATGCTGCTTTATATTCACTCAACTGGGCCGAGTAATAATAAACCTGTTTATTGAGCTTTTTAAATTCTTTCGCAAACCCAAACTTACTCAGATGATCTTTTAAGTAGTCACGCCTTTGCCTTAAAAACTGCTTGATTGCCTCTGCATTTGCAAAGCCTGACTTCAGTGCCTCCAGCTTTTTGGTCACTTCCTGTAGTTTTGCTTTGACTTCCCCGGCTTCTTGCAGAAAACCCGGATTTGCCTGCAGGAATTTTAGAGAAATAGTGAGACTGTCGATTTCAGCGATATACATGTTGCCTGAACCATTTAGTCGCTGTTCTAACTCCTTATACTGCTGTTCAGTACCGGCAAATAAGCCGGCGGCAGCCGTGGAATCGGTTGCGGAAAGTTTTGCCTTCAATTTGGATTCTGATTTTTTGAACTGCCGCAATACTTTTTGAGTTTTACGGTCCAGTTTGCGATTCAGATCAGATGCCGTTGAATTAATTACATCCACATATTTTTTAGAAACTGTAATTGCTTTAGTAATAGTGTCCTGCGCGGAAACCGGAATGAGTGTGCATAAAAACACAACAATAAAGATCAGGTGCTTTACCATAAGGGGTGTATAATGCAAGAACTGGTGAATTGAAAAACAAAGCTGAGTCTTTCCACCCGAAAAAAAAATACCATTTTCTTGGTATTGTTTTATTTAAGCAATAACCCTATATTTCTTTTTCCTTGACCTTCACCGTTCAAACCTATAACATCAGCCTGAACGAAAAGTGGCTAAAAAAACATTTTTCGTGATTCTTTTCCAATGGTTATTTCACTTGGTTAGCTTATTCAGAATCGATATCCTGCTCCGGTTTATATAAAACAAATGCAGAAGATTGCCCTTACTATTCTGATATAATAATCATGATAATAAATTATTTATAACTTCTTGCTTGATTCTGACTTTGTTTTGCTAATCACTACTTCTATACCAAGAAGAAATAATTTTGCCATCATCCCATACAAATAAAAAACCCCGCTTAATGCGGGGCTTTCAGTCTATTTATATAAACTTCCAGTTATGTTAAATAAAAACTCATTGAAATGCCAGCGGGATCACTAAAATTCACCTAGGTCGTTGATTTTCAACGACCTATTTTTTTACTCTATTTTTAAGTCTATTTCTGGCTCTAAAGATTCCTATTCTTCTCTCTCCTCTTTCAAATTTACTAATTCTGGTCTAATATTATGCTGGCTTCAAAAGGTTAAAATAAACAACCCTTGCTTTGGTAATGCTAGAAATATTTTAAAATAAGTCTAGCTGATTCTATGATCACTAGCATTTTCAGAAAATGAATTTAATCAATTAGCCAATATCCGAATTATGGAGTAAAAAAGTATGTGAATTTGTGTAGTGGCCGCTCTCTGTGTGCCGCCAGGCTGGCGTGATACCGGCAACCGAGCCGATTAAAGCTGTAACTGAGATAAATTTCGTTTTATTGATCAAATATCTGGAGGTCCGAGACAGCCCAATATCTCGCTGGATTTTTAGTGTGGGTTTTACACAATTCATGTTATGTGCCTTTATTTCGGGCCAGTATGGAATCTATAAAAGAAAGTATCATCCTTGCGTCTTCGAATTTCAGAACGTAAATTTTAATAGCATCAACATTTACGTGATTAAAGACATACTCTTTACCCTTTTCAGTTGCTATATAACCGGACACAGTTCCATTGTCAAACAAAGTATGAATGCGAATAAAACCATTTTCAATCAATGGTTCTAGGTTTTCGGTAATTTTTGCCGGAAAATTCATACGGTCAAAGGCCTTAATAAGATTATAAACACTCCAAAGGTTGTGATCACTCTTTATCAAAAGAAGTAAAAGTTTCTGCTTATCGGTCATGGTGAATGAGGATAGGATACTTTAATGGCACATAACGGTTTACGTATTGGCTATGGTGGGGCATTTGAAAAATGTCAGCCGAATACTTGCACAAATGACCATAGATTTACAAATGTAGAGTTTAAAACTGTCAGCCTCACTATTGCCAATAAAATATTAGTGATTCTGCTTTTTGTCAGTATGTCCTTATTTTATTCCCAGAAACTTAAATATGTTGTTTATGTTTACTCCGATTCCCGCAATGTTCGGTTCAAGAATTATTGTGTCGTTCAATATTTTTCCGATACCACCTTTCAACTCCTTTTTTACCTTAAAGTCTATTATTTCCTTTTTGTCTTTAATGTCTTTAAACACCTTTTCAATCAGTTTGATTACGTCTTGAGGTGTCTTACAAACCTTGGCAATTTCAATAAATACTAATTTGTCCTCTGGAATTTTTCCTCCGATTGATTGTTTGTCGTTCCCCTCTAAAAAGTATTTCGGGTGAATTGTTGTAATCATCAAAGCAGGAAGAAGTTCTTTCGGGTCAATTCCGTTCACAGATTCCCATGACATAAGTTCTGAATAGAAATGACTTTCAGGAATTCCTTGTATAGCTACTGACTCATTTTCTGCAGCGAATTTTGCAATCTTGTCAAAACTGTCACGCAATGTCTTACTAATCGGTTCATCCCAATTGTAATAGTCAAGAATATAGAGATAGTAATCTCTTTCTACATTCTCTGGAATCGCTGCAATTGTGCTAATTTTTAGTCCCATTTCTTTTTGTGTTGTCTGTTCCTAAGCTGACCACTAACGAAAAGGGCTTAGCGAAGGCGGGAAAATGTTGCTGTGTCCGCCCGAACCGATGCCCAATAAAGTTGTGATGATAAATTTAGTTGAAAATGTTTGTTAGTAATTCATCCGCCTGAACCGATGCTCAATAATGAGTTGCTGCTGAAGTTTCAACTTCAACCCGGCTTTAGCTAAACCCCATGTTACCGGCATGGGCTATTTGTTCCATTTGAAAACAAAGACAAAATAAGCAATGATAAGTCCAGCTATAGTACCTCCAACTATTGTTATTGTCCAATTGCTTGATAGCATTTTCAGTATCCAATTTCTTTTGTGGTCGCTTTTGGTTATAGGGGTATTGGTAGCCTGCATCGGAAGGATTTTGGTTAAGTCCGAAGAGGATGATTGAATTCCGAATTTTTGCATAGAAAGCAATTGCCTGCCGTTTTCGTTAATCATAACGCCACTTTCTTCTGTTGCAATAACTAAGTCGTCTTGGCGAAGTTTTATGTCAATGGCGACTGCTAATTCATCGTCGATGTCAGGAATAGAAAGTTCTTTTAAAATACCTGATACTTGTTTGAAATCATTGTCATCGTCGGCCATGTGTTGCAATACTTTTTTAAAACACAATTGAAAAAGATTTTGATTGCCTTTTTCAGTTAACCGATAAGTCTGGCCGATGCCACCCTGAACTTTTGCTATTGAACCGTTATCAATTAAAGTGTCAATGATAGCAAAGCGTTCTGTCTCGCTTTTGAACTGTCTACCGTTAAGACGAATGAAGTTATAAACGTCATTGTTTTGTTTGAGCAGTGTCAAAATGTAAAGTGTCGGTTCAGGTTTTGGCTGTATCATTTAAGAATGTGTCAGATTAATAAAAATTAAAATTGGTAGCGTGTCTTAAAACCTTGCCGGTAAAGTTCAGGGCTTTGTGCAGTGGCTGATCCCTGCCTTCCGGCAAGCAGGCGTGATTCCTAAAGCCGGGCGGCCAAAGCTCCTTCCTGGGTTAAAGTTCGTTTTTTAGAATAAATTTCAATGAGGCCGTGCCAGCCCGAACTATCTCCGAGATTTATTCTATCGAAAAGTGTATATTCTGATTGCTAATATACAAACCGGAGTTTAAAAATAATTAAACTACAGATACGCAATATCCCTAAAATAATTAACGGCTACAGCAGTGCATTTTCGGTCTGCAACATTTAAAATCATTAAACCCGATGCGCCGAAACCTAATATCTAAAATCTTAGCTACCATATAAACCTCCGGGTGAATATTCCGAAATTGCTTTTCATAGGAACCCCATGCTAGCGACTGCCTATTTGGTCTTAACTTGAATGATATTTAAAGGCAGTGCATTCAACATTATTTCTTCTAATTTTCTAATATTTTTCCTTTTTAGTTCAAGTGGAGTGAATAAAACAGCAAAGAAAATAAATTCTTCAAATTCTACAAACCCAGTGTATTCGATAGTGGGGTAGGATGCTATTTCAATTGTTCTGAGTTTAGACTCCCTCCCTTCTCTTTTAACAGTAGGCAGGAAATCAATTTTTGCATTTGGAAAATCTCTCATTGTATATTCTTTCTGTAGTTCCAAAAAGTCGTCCAGAGATTTTACCGTACTATCCTTGCTCATAATATTAACATAAATCCATTCTTTTGACTTTACTGCTTCCTCAAAAGTCAATCCTCTTTGATAAAATGTTGCTAACATATTCTGTCTTGATGTTCCGTCTATTATCCATCCAAAAGGTGCCGGAGCAATTACACCATGGTCACCACAAAATGGGATTCCTCCATAGTTTTGAAATTGATTTAAGTCTTTAAAATTCAAGATATCAAGATCAATATCAAGTGGATCATAATGAGCTCTTTTTATTGCAGCTTCTGTAAAGCCTTCATGTGATATTAGTATCCCTTTGTTAACCTCGCAATCATTGAGCATTCCGATAAACATTTCTACATTCTTCACATCTATTTTTTCAGAAAAATATTTTCCATCCACGACTATTCTAATTCTATTGCCAGCGACATAGTCTTCAATCAAAATATCAATCTGTCTTTCAGTTTGAGAATATCGTCCTAGAATTTTAACATTGTGTGATATGTCTGCTTTAGGATAGGCATTTGTAAAATAGTCCTGAATTTCTTTTTCATAGTCTTTCCAATTCATAATGCAATTAATTAAATATTTGGCTGTTCCGAGTTATGCAATCACTAACGACCAGTACTTTCTGCTGTTATAATATTCTCTAATTCGTCAGCCCGAACCGCTGCTGAGTAAAGTTAATGTAGTTGATGTTATATTCTGTTGCCCGGCTTTATTCGTCCAGCCCGGACTACAGATGATAAGCGAACGGGACGACCAGTAAATATTCTTCAGCCAGCATAGCAGAAAACCCAGTGTTGCAGGCAGTGCGTCTAATGATAAACATATATTTCAACCCGTCTGTTTTGTTGCGCTTCGGCATATTTAGTTGATATTCCTTTTCCCTCTATTTCAATACTGCATTCTTTTAAACCAAATGCTTCCACCAGAAAATGGGCAACTGCTTTTGCCCTTTTCTCCGAAAGAGATCTATTGTACTGCATACTACCAGTATTATCTGTGAATCCAGTTATTTTTATTTTTTTAACTGCTGTATCGAGTAAATAATTACGTAAATATTGAAGAGTATTTGAATTTACTATTTGATAACTGTCAAAATCAAACTCAATATTGTTTATAATTATTGTATCAATTGTTTTCTGGGCCGGCGTCTCAGTCTTACTAGCTGACGTATCACAGTATTGCGGTTTAAAATGTCTTTCTTTTATAGTATACAAAGAGTCTTTGATCTTTTGCATATTAAGACATGAAGTTTCTTTCATTGAAATGATACTAAGGTCGTCAACTGACAGATAAAGCCGTTTAATGCTTATTTTCCTTTCTTTTGCAATTTGTTTATTTGTCTTCTCCGAAAAATTGCCAATTATTATAAAATGCTTAGCAGAAGTTGCGGTAAATTCTTTTTGGACTTCAAACCAACCATTTTTTAATTTCTTAATCCGGCCATCAAGAAAGTTTAAATAATTCAAAGGCTGAATCACTGAATCTTTTGAGAAAAAAAGAAAACTGTCGGTAAAATACAGCCCGATGTCGTGAAGATTGGGCCCAATATAGTCGCTAGCCAGCTTTAAACTCACTTTATAATTTTCACCTACCACTAAAGGGCAAATAAGCATTGTTTGCCAATAATCTCGTTTGGAGTTTTCAGTATCAACAACTAACAATTTGATATCTTTATCACCACTAATCGGTTTAATATCTGGTATGCTGTATCCCCTTACATTATAATTAATATAAAACCATCCAGAAGGACTGCATGGTTGATGAAGTTCAGTACAAATATTCACGTCTTCAAACGATCCATTAGGAACGATATTTTGTCCATCTACAGTCTTGAAAAAAAGTAGATTTATAAATATCAGAGCTTTTTTCATGGGAAAGATTTAATCATTGCCTGCAAACGTATGGGGCCTTGTGCAGTGGCCGATCCCTGCCTTCCGGCAGACAGGCGTGATCCTGGCAGCCGGGCCACAAAAAGCCTTTCCTTGGTTAAAGTTTTTTTTTAGATCAAATTTCTAAGAGGCCGTGCCAGCCCGAACTGTCGCTGGGTTTTATTCTGTCGATGAGTATATATTCTGATGGCCATTGCACAAAATCCGATGTTGGCTGCGATCTTATTACTCGTTTGTATAATCATTATTTCTACAATAATTTAGCACAGATGTAAGTTGGAATAATGATATCCATATGACCATAATTGAGATTGAGAAAAGTAAAACTTGTATACTCTCTGAATTTTGCCCGTCTTTTAACTTGGAATAAATTATGAATAGACTTAGTAGGCAATTAAAAGTTAATATTCCCACAATACTTAAGCGAAGTTTTTCCTTGATTAAAAAAGGTTTTGTTGAAAATATTAGATGGTATATAAAGTAAATACTAAAAGCATAACACAAAGGGAAAAGAGTATACCATGTCGGATCAATTTGCTCTAAGAAAGGAATCTTAAATGTAATTTGTATAACCCAAATCAATATTACTATGAATGAAAAATAGAAATATGTTTGAAGTACTAGAGGAGTTTTACTAAATAACATCCATTTTCTTGACTTTACTTGCTTTGCAGAATTTTTCATTTTATTTACTTGTGAAATGAAGAGATTATTACAGCCAACGTTTTACGGCTTGGCGATGTGGCGGTATTTGAAAATCGTCAGCCCGAACCGCTGCTGACCGAAGTTACAAAAGCTGATGTTATATTCACAGCTTGGCTTCATTCTTCAGCTGGAACTGAAGCTGAATAGCGAACAAAAAGTTGAGAATTTATTCGTCGCCCCGCCATATTGACAAACCGCCTGCTGTAGGCTGGCCTTTACCCGTCATAATATAGTTATAAGCTGGGGAGTCGGTAAATTCTTCAAGCAATGCTTTTTTAGAAAAGAACTCTGGTATTTCTCCCTTTTTGTCAACCTGATAGCCTCCGCCATTATCTAAATTGATTTTTGTCTTGGCAAATGATATGGAGCAGTCTACAGAAAACATAATCATATTGTAACTGTCCTCATAACTTGGCTTGTAACTCAGGTTTTTAATTGCTTTTTTAAGTTCATATTGGCTCTGTGTTACGCCGTAAACTTCAAAAACAGCATTTACGAAATATTGTGTGATTGCCTCAAAGTCTAAAGAGTCAATATAAACGTCATCTCTGGGTCTGAATATTAGAGGAGCAAGCTCGCTGATAGCACTATCCTTTTTGTTAAGCCCATAATAGCAAAGCGATTTTCTATAAGCAAAAGTCAACCGTCCTTCATAACCACCATGTGTCCCCTGGCAAAGCATTCTTAAAGGCCTATATTTTGTCTTGGTATAATCTAAATATATCAAAGCCTCTCTAAATTGTTTTCTATTATAATAAATTTTTGAAAGTGAAAAGCAAGAACCTGTTTGTGACAATCCCAATGAGTCGTCGCTTTTGTCAATTGCTAGACATTTTAAATAAAATAATTCAGCGTTTGTCGTGTCATGTAGTTCCAAATAGCAATCAGCAATTTGGTTGTTTATGTAGGTTGGCCTCGTTTCAGGAAATTGCTTGCTAATTTGCTGATAGTAAAATAGGGAAGAGTCAAACTTTTTTTTGTTCAGATAAAAGTCAAATGCTTTGTCCCACAACTTGTCAAGGGAACTTTGTCCAAATGCAAAGTTGGCTGTGAAAAATGTTAATATGGTAACGAATACTCTCATATAGGCTTGCCTACAACGTCAGGGCTTTCTGATGTGCTGGTATTTGAAATACGGAAAGTTTGGAACTGCTGCTGATTAAAGTTACAAAAGATGAGGACATATTCAAGAGCCCATCTGTGTTACGGAAAGCTGGAACCGAAGTTGATTAGCGAACAAAAAGCTGATGACTTATTCGGAAGCCAGCATATCAGAAAACCCCATGTTAGCGGCAAGTGCCTTATTCCCACATTTTAAATGTCACACAAACGAAATAAAACCTTTTCGTTCTTAATAAATGTCAAATATCGCCCCCGAAGAAGTTGACCAAAAAGCAAAAGAGATAGTTTGTTTATTGGAAGGGTTATCAAAAACCGAAGTCAAAAACGTTCTTTCTGTCGTTGACATACTGCTTAATCAGAACTATCGTGTTTCAGTTTCGCAAGATGTGAACTAAGGTCGTCAAAGTCACAGTTAGCAATAATTGTTTCACCGTTAGTTATTGTTATATGTGTCCACATTTTACTTGAGTTAATTGCTGATACAATTTGTTTTTTGTTCAATAATGCTGTTAATCCACCTTCTGTTTTTACTTCGTAAAAAAGAGGATCTGTTTTTGTTATACTCATATTTTTTATGTTTAAATTATTAAGACAAATAGTTAAGATTTTTAAAAAACCTGTTAAGCCAAAAGGTACTTTCACATTAAAAGACAGAAAAGAAGGCGAAACCTCTATTGGTATTAATTAAGTTCATAATAATTCATTCCTCTTATATCTATTCTGTCGTCAAGGCAAGCAACGATTCCAGATATGTCAAATCCTGTTGTAAGCCAATGCACTTGTTTATTCTCAAAGTATTTAAACAAAACATCGTCTATCGCAATTATGTGTTTTGTAAATCCAGAATCAGTAAAGGTTATAACATAAGCAGGTAGTCCGTTATCAGCTTCTCCGATTTTTAAAGTAAAATCATTTGCTAATAACAATTTAATAAAGTCAAGCGATTGTTGGTTGTTAGCACATTCTATTACAACTAAATTTTCTTTTGGAAAAACTGTTAAGGCTTTCCAATGAATAGTGTTTAATACTTCTTTAGTTACTTCCATGTAATTAATTTGTCCATCTGTGTTATCGCTGCTCAAAATTTATTCGGTCAGCCCCCATGAAAAACCGTCTGCTGGGTTGGGGGGCATTGACGCTAACGTGCAGGGCTTTGTGCAGTGGCCGACCCGTGATCCTAAAGCCGGGCTGCCAAAGCTCCTTTCTGGGTTTAAAGTTCGATTTTTAGATCAAATTTCTAAGAGGCCGTGCCAGCCCGATATGTTGCTGAGTTTTATTCTGTCGATGAGAATATATTCTGATGGCCATTGCACAAAACCCGATGTTGTACGCCGTCACCTTAAGATTTGTATTTATGAATTCCAGAATATCTTATTGACCAATTTTTTGAATTCTCTTGAATTGCATTTGAAATATTTGCACAATTATCCTCAACAAGTGTTAAATCAATGGATATAGATTCTCCTATAATATTTGTATCAATCCATAGAAAATAACTAACGCTCTTTGCATTAATCCTTTCGAAATAATATGCATCGATGTTACTCCAAGGCAATAATCCATGTTTCTTGGACCAAAGCCCATGTTCGTTGATAACCAATTTAATGCTTTTGTCAAATACATTATACCAGCAAAAGATACTCAATAACAAAGGAACTGCAATTGCAAATATGCTTCCAAATGGATTTTCTTGAATGTCTTGTTGAGTTTTAGAGTAATTAAATAGAAAATAAAGTACTGCAATAGTTGGAACGATACCAATAACAATGAGCCAGTTTGCATTATTTTTTGCTATAAACTCATTCGGCTTATTTGTCAGTAAGGGTTTATTCATTAGCTAATGGCGTACAACGGT
>Ga0209812_10000760_pt1 | contig 26496 bp, 25 predicted proteins | sample JI71714BDNA_FD_187502 | JGI IMG/M metagenome (GOLD analysis project Ga0209812, IMG submission 187502) | Wastewater effluent complex algal communities from Wisconsin, to seasonally profile nutrient transformation and Carbon sequestration -... | ecosystem: Engineered > WWTP > Effluent > Algae...
TCGGCGGTATATTCCGGACTTTCAAACGACACCGCCACATGCGACTGCGCACCTAAGTTGTAGACTTCGTCCGGCTGCACCTGTTGCAAAATACGGGTTAAGTTCGACGAATCAGTCAAATCACCGTAATGCAGAATAAAGTTTTTGTTTTCGATGTGCGGGTCCTGATAGATATGGTCCACGCGCTGGGTATTAAACAGCGAAGCACGGCGTTTAATGCCATGCACGATATAGCCTTTTTCCAGCAGAAACTCTGCCAAATAAGAGCCATCCTGGCCGGTAACACCGGTGATTAATGCGACTTTTTGCGTCATCGTGTTGATTCCTTACTGACTAATTCGAAAAGAGCGTGGGCAAAGCGTGTTAATACCTGCTCACTATTGATATGTTCGACAGCATATTGCCGCGCGATGGTATTGCTACAACGCGTGTCCTGAGCCAGACATTGGCGCAGGCCGCTGATAAATGCATTGCTGTCTTCAGGTTCTACGCAGTGATAAATGCCGGGGACCCGCCGGGCGAGTTCACCTAGTTCAGTGTTGTGCTCCGCGGTGACCAACGCATGGCCACCCGCTGCCAGAATATTGGTCAGTTTTGACGGTAGCACGGCGTCTGCCACACCTTTTTTCTGCACGACTAAATGCACGTCCGTCATCACCAGAATCTGCGGCACCAGTTCCCAGGCCTGTAATGGCTTAAATTCAAGGTTCTGCAAACCCCGGCTTGCTGCCTCGGCCGCTAAGGTATCGCGATAAGCGCCATTGCCGATAATGACAAACTTCACCTGCGGTTGGCCAGCAAAGGCGGCAGCAGCGTCCAGTAAGATTTCGAGCCCCTGTTTTTGGCCGATATTGCCAGAATACAATACAATTTTATCGTCTGGTGCAAAACCCCACAGCGCGCGCAACGCGGCACTGTCTACATCCGGATGGACAAAGCTGGTATCCGACCAATTTGGAAAAAACAGCAGTTTCTCCTTCGCAACGCCTTTCTGACTCGCTTTAGCCAGCATGCTGTGGGAGATTGACGACACGATGTCAAAGCGGTTCATCAACCAACTTTCAATGCCAAGCACCATGCGTTTTTTCAGCGAAGGCCGGTCAGCACCGCCTTTCGTTTTTCCTGCCGGCTCATTGCCGGCCATGCCAAGCCCAAACATGGCATCTACCTCAAAATCCTGAATGTGCAAAATGGTTTTAGCGCCGCTAAGCCAGCTATAGATTAACGCGCCAGGCGCGCAGAACAACGTAGGCTGCACCAGCATCACCACGTCCGGCTTTTCCCGCAGCAAGGTGAGCAAGCGGCCAAATGAACTGAGGGCAAAACTCGCCAGATGGACAAGCCGCTTCAGCGTAGTAACCTTCTTCGGCACATAGAGCGGATTACGCAGCACCCGCACAACGCCTTGTTGTTCAGTACTATAAGCGTTTCGGAAGCCAGCATGCACCTGCCACTCCGGATAATACGGCGGCGCCGTCACGACCAAGCATTCAATGCCTTGCTGTGAAAGCATCTGCACCATCTCGCCATTGTACTTGCCAATCCCGGTCAGCTCTGGTGCATGGTTGATGCTGTAGAGTAAAAATTTCATTGGATCTTCAGGCCTGTGAGTGCTTCCAGCTTACGAATTTTGTCTTCCTTGGTGTCTTCAGGTCTAAACAGTCTTTCGGCCTCGTATACACGTAAATCGACCAGAGAGCGGTACCAATACCCCTGAAAAAAATGAAACGCAAAACCACGCACACCATCGAGAAAACCTAGCCGGATAAAGTAGCGATATAAAAAATACAAAAAGGGGCGCACAAAAACTGGTAACCGGTTATAGACAAACTCTTTAACAAAACGTTTTATCCGGGCCTGCGCGTTATCAGCGTCGTCTGAAAGAGCATCATCAACCCCCAACAATTTATACTTGCGAATTAGAATATCGAGCATTTCCCGGTCGGCGTATTTGTTGTGTTTATCAGTCCACCAACGCGTATTATTCAGATTGTCATCAACGATATGACCTGTAAGCTGAGAAGTTTTAACGCCGTCATTCAAGACTATGTGCTCGTCCATCCAACGTTGCTCAATTCGTCCAGCTTTATGCCGCCAAATCCTGAGCAAAATCAGCGGATAAACCGCGCCAAAACGGACCCATTTCCCCAAAAAGAAATATTTGCGCCGAATGTAATATCCCGCGGTTTGCGATTCTATCTGCGGTAGCACCTGTGCAATTTCGGGTAATAGATCAGGCTCTAAATATTCATCTGCATCTAACCGCATCACCCACGTCGTCTCAATTGGGCAATTATCCAATCCCCATTGGAACTGATCGGCATAATTTGTCCACACACGCTGAAAAACCTGAGCGCTATGTTTTCGGGCAATTTCCAGCGTTTTGTCTTTCGAAAAACTGTCGACGATAAAAATATCTTTGCAACGCCCCTCCAACGAAGCCAGACAGCGCTCTAGATGCAACTCCTCGTTGTAAGTCAAAATCAACACTGATAAATCAAGCTTTTCCACGTGAAAAAATCTCCCTCTGCTTGATAAGTTGCGCCGGATTACCGGAATAAACCGACCAGGGTCGACTATTTTTAAAGATGGCAGCTCTCGCACCAATCACGCAGCCTTCCGCCAATGTGACTCCGGGGCCGACAAATGCATCGGCACAGATCCAGACATGGTCTTCAATCATGATAGGTTTTAACACTAGCGGATGTAATGGGTCGTTATAGTCGTGCGTGCTGGCGCAGAGATGACTGCCTTGACTGACAATAACTTCGCGACCGATGCTAATAAGCCCCTGGTTGTAGACATTGACGCCAGGACCTAGTGTGGCCAATTCGCCCACCTCTAAATTCGCCGGCAACCAGATTTTGACCGAGGGGTAAATCCGACAGCTTGCAGCCAGACGAGCACCAAAAACTCGCAATAAGAAATTGCGCCATTTAAACAAAAAGACCGGGCTGTAGCGGAAAAGGCATAGATAGAAAGCTCCCCAGACCACCCTGTTTATTTTATTGCCTAGGCTAAACACCGGTGACGTCAGGCTCTGCTTTTCTGGCATCATCAAACCAGCTCCTTATACATCTGTTCATACAACGGCAGTACAGAACTCCACGAATAATGCTCATAGACGTAATCAAATGAAGCGCGTCTCAACGCTTGTCGGTCGGAATCCGATAAAGCGAGGAACCACAACAAAGCCTGTTTTATCTCATCCACACGGACACCACAATCTGCCGTTAGATTCAACGCCGAAAGCTCCGGCATATTGCAGTTCGCGTTGATCAATACAGGCGTCCCCGCCTTCATCGCCTCTAAGACTGCAACCGGCTGCCCCTCCGAAAAAGACGGCAGAATAAAACAGTGGCTTTGTTTAATGACGAAATCTTTTTCTTCACCAAACTTTGGTCCAAGAAAGTTAAACCGTTCCGGCATTGCAGAGGCTATGCGCCTAATTTCCGCTTCGTAGAGTTCATCACCCCAGCCGACAATATCAAGAACAAACGGCGATTTTCGATAAACATCATCACTAATCGCGCAAATGGCAGTGGCGAGGCTATGCAAATTCTTCTTCGGATGAAATCGGCCTAAAAATAGAAAACGAATAATTTCAGCGGCAACATGACCGACAAAATCATCAGTACGAACATCAATGCCATTTGGCGCCACAACAATGCGCGCTTTGGGTACGACCTGCCTAATAGAGATAGCTTCTTTTGCATTCAGAGCATGAAATACTGAAGCTCTCGACCATGACCACTTTTCATATCCCCACATCGCTACAAATTTTTTTAGCCTACCACGAGAAATGATCCAAGGATCTAGCATGCCGTGTGGAGATATTACATAAGGCTTTTTGTGCAATAAAGAGGCACAAAGCGGAGCTAAAGTCGTCAACATCCAGATCCCATGGGAATGAATAATGTCACTGTCTGATGTGCAAACGCCTTTAATCAAGTTCTTAGATAGACCCAGTGTTCTAGCTTTGTAAGCTTTGTACTCAACATTTAACAGAAACTCACAAGTACTATCGAAAACACTATCCCCGCCATCTTTTAAGGAATGAATTTTTATTAAAGCATTACCCTTAAAATTACTTGAATATTTTCCATACAAATTTGCCACAGCAACACCAACTCCACCAGAGTGCGAAGTCATAGAAGGCGTGACAACATCAATTTTCATTATCGATACCTCGAAAAACTGTTCGAATAAAATATTTTTGATTTATAAATCATAATTACCAGTACAGCTTCCAATAGCAACACCAAGTAAAAAAAACGAAATATACTTCTTAAGTTATACTGAGGCATTAAAATTGCCATGTATAATAGTATCGAAATTTGAGCAACGCCAATTACTCTACCGTATCGAAAATTTATTTCTGATTTTGCGAAAACAACACCTAATAAAAAGCAAAAAAAATAAAAAAAGCTATTGCTATAGGCGATAACTTCGCCAATTGACGAATATGGTACAGCTTCAACAATTCGATACTCCTCAAATACATCAACCCAACCGGCTGCAGAACCGAATTGCGGATTTATACTAACCCACAAATCCTTAAAATCTATCCAATAAGCCCTATTGACAGTTTCCATGAAAATATAATAGCTACCTGAAAAGCTAATAAAAAAACTAAAGAAAAGTTCTGAAATCGTATACTCAGAATCACCTTGAAAAAGAAAACTCAAAAAAGGAATTAGCCCCTGCACAAGTTGACCACGCAATTCATATATAAATGACATAGAAATTGGGGTTAAAGAAAATACAAAAAATAATATAAATTTAGAAAACTTAGCGCCTGAGTAATACGCAACAGTCAAATAGATTATAGCTCCCAATACGAATACCCGACTTGCCTTTGCAAAGTAGCAGAGAAGAACAAGCAAGAATAAAATTAAACATATTATTTTTAAAAATCGACTTTTTGAATTCCAAGCGAGTGCTAGCAGCGGTATACAAATAAGTCCACAGAGCCCTGAGATTGCATAAATGGTTGAGAAAAAAGATCCACCTTCAATAACATAACCAACACGTTCAGGAAGAAAAGTAACTCCATCAACGCAAAAGAAGATAAATCCAGAAAAAAAACCTAATATAGGTCCTTTCGTTTTCATAATTATTGTAAAATTATAAAAATTTAAGTTTTTCTTTAACGGATCAAAATACAACTGAATGATTAAAAGCCTAGAAATTACACACACAACAAAACCAACAAGAAATGTTGTCATTACACTCGCAACATTATAATGTACAGAGTAAAAATTAAAGTTGCTCGCAATCGATGGAAATAAATAATCAATTACTGCACCATATAATATAATCCCAAAAGAAAACAATAGAAAAAGACTGAACAAAAATTTAGACACTCTCACCTCCTTCCATTATGCATGCAATTTTTTTGGCCATTGACCCCTTAGATATCGCCTTAAAATAATTGAGAGAATTACACGCACATTCATTTCTAAAATTTAAATCAGAGGAAATTTTAGTTATTTTTGCAGTTAGATCCTCAACAGAATATCTAGAAAACAAAAGACCATTTACACCATCAACAATATAAGCTGGTTCGGGCCCCTTATGCGATTTTAAATCTGAATGAACAATCACTGGAAGACCTAATGACATTAAATGCACTACACTCAATCCTGCATCTCCAGGATAGACACCAGCTATGCTGTTTTTTAGAACTTTACGGATTTCATCTTGCTCAAATAGTGCGCCATGAAAAATGATGTCATCATGTATATTTAAGAGATATTTTTTTTCTCGTGAACTTGCCATACCAACAACATGCAAACGTAAAGACAGATCCTTGCAGGCCTTGGCCAACATTTCGACATTCGAATCGTCCCTTAGTCTACCTATGTAAGCAATTTCATTATTTGGATTAAAATTGATACCAGCCACAGGATCCAAATATAAAATATTATCCACAAAATGAACTTTACTTCGTAACCATTTTGGCAATAAGTTTTTTAAACAACTTGCAGAGTATTCGTTGTAAGCGATATAGCCATCAGTTGATAAAACCAAGAAAAAATAAGCAACCCGCTTAATAAAGCTATCATTTTTATAACCTGCCTGCCCATGCAAATAAACTTTTGTTGGAGATATAAACCGCTTAATAATGGAGAAATATAAAGAAATGTAGCTAAAATCCGCAAAATGCATTATGTAATCATAACCACGTGCAGCCTTAAAAAATTTCAAAAATGGATAACTATAAAAAAAGAAAACTCTTGACCACTTAATGTTTATTAAATCAAACTTATAAACTTTTGATTCAACACCAAAGTCAGCACTTGCTTCAGCAGCCATCACGGTAACATTATCAAAATAATCAGCCATATCATCAAACAGAGGAACTCTGTAAGACGTTAAGAAAGGTTGAACAATAAAAACTTTACTTGCCATACCGACTGACTCACTTTAAATTAAAAAAGCACAACATCAAATCAAATGCCTTCGCATTCAGATAGAAAGCCATTAACCCCTACAAAAATTTTTGCAGAACTTTGCTGTCTGTAACGGACACAATTAATCTGGCTATTTTTTGGTTTTGAATCCCTACATATAGCTTTAATACTGAATCAATCTTACGATCAAAATATTCAAGCTGCATTGCTGACAGACTTGCATAGTTAGGATGCTCTAATAGATTTAGTCCTTTTAAAACTCCACGCACATTAAAATTTTCAAAACTAGGTGGTGCTATAAAATCTGAGCCAAAACCAAGCTGTATAGCATTTCCGAATTGGATATCCGTTTTCTGATCTGAAATCGCAGCGCCAAAACAACGGCATTTTTGGGCGTCGTGCATTTGCTCATAAAACTGGCGGGTTTCCGGGATATCAATGCCAATCGCTTCATGTAAAAACAGGACATCTAACGCACCAGCACCGGCAATCACTACGTCGTAAATTCAATTGGCAACCTATATCGGTTGCTACAAACTATCAGCAATCATACGGACACCACCCCTATTTTCACCTTCTTAGCAAACCAATATGCGGCAGCGAAAAGTACGCATTCAATTACAAACATCAAAGCTGCAATATCAAACAACCCCAGCTGTTCCCGGAATAAATAAATACCAACAAAGTTAAATACTGAGGAAAAAATAAAAAACTTACAATAAGCAATGTGATTGTTAGTGGAGACTATCAACGTGATAAACACTTGTGAAAAAGCAGAGACAGCTGCTGCGGCAAGGACATAGCTATACACACCGCTATCCAAGTGGACCTGCCCCTTTGTCCAGAAATCGATTAGCAAGTTGCCAAACAAATACAGCAGCAATGCACCTAGCAAGGTAACGCCAAATGCATAAAGCGCCATTAAGCGGACAAGATGATCTGCTTTTACAGAATCTTTGGCTCCAAAAGCGGCAGATAATTCTGGCCACACAGGCTTTGTTACCAGCGACACCGCTTGCACCAGAATACGGCTGACCGTGCGGTAGGTGTTATAAATCACCACTGCGGCGGGACCTAATACAAAGCCAATCAGCATCGTAATACCCTGTAAGTTTATGGCATTTCCAAGCGGAAAAGCCATGAAGGCCAGAGATGGCCTTAACAACTCCCGCACGGTTTGCATGGAGCTTTGACGAATAGACCATTGATACACCTGAACCGTGCGGACCGCCGACAACCAGGTAAACAGCGTCATCAATACCCTGCCAAGCAAAAAGCCGATAGCAGCAGCTTCAATGGTTCCAAATAGGAAAACGCCGATAATGCTAAAGACCCATTCCATCAAAAGGGTCGTTGTCACCAGTACCGTACCTTTTGCGTATTGGCCGACACTTCTGAACAATGAATCAAACAGACTCCCCATCAAAGCGAGCAATGCTGCGAATATAAGCAGCAGTAATGAATTCATGTATACAAAGCGATCGTCTGCAAATGTCTGATAGACATAAGCGCAAACCACTGAAATGATAAACAATCCGATCGCTATCAACGAGCACATCAATAAAGCACTTTGAAAGACTATGTTGGCTTCAGCATGTTTATTGTCAGCGTACAGCATGGTCATCTTGTTTCCGGCAACCGTCGCAATACCAAAATCAGCAATCGCGATGTAAACAGGAAAAGCGCATAACATCGTCCAGATGCCATAAGTTTCCATATTCCAGAACGATAAAAATATCGGGACGCCGGTGAGTTGAGTACCTATTTTTACAGCCTGCCCATACCCATATGCACCAGCACCATTGAGTAGACGATTTTTTAATGAACTCATTGAATAATCAGCACTTAATCATCAATAGCTAAAACTATTTTCAGGCGTCAACGCCGAAAAATTCTATTTGCCGCAGCATCCGGCGTGAAATCCTGAATATGTGAATTAGTGTCTAGAGCCATTTCAACAGCACTTAGTTGATTTAAAAGGCTCTCTATCAAAGACATCAAGTGTGACATCACCGGGTCGCATGACCTGCTGATCTCCGTCGATACAGAGATCAGGCACACAGCCACCATTTGCACTCATGGTGATACCGCTACTGATGTTCATCGCGGTTCACTTTCCCGAGCAACACGCTCGATAGTTCTTTTTCCGCGCTGTGAAAAGTAAATCATGAAAGTCAGTCAGAACCAACAAGAACCTAATACGCTCGCCGGCTCCTGCGGAACTGATGACCAGCATCAACCAGTCACAAAGCCTCTATACCAACCAACAAATTGCGCCATGCCATCTTGTAATGGCGTTTGCGGTTTAAATGAAACCGCCGTAGTCAGTTTCTCGGTATCCGCATAGGTCTGATACACATCGCCCGCTTGCATCGGCAAATAATTTTTCTTCGCAGGCACACCGGCAGCATGCTCTATGGCCTGGATAAAGTCTTCAAGTGCCACCGGTTGGTTATTGCCGATGTTATAAAGCGCGTAGCACGGATTCGCCGCTTGTTGGGTCGGGTAACCCGCACTGCCTGGGACTTGGTCCTGAATGCGCAATACACCTTCTACAATATCGTCAATGTAGGTGAAATCCCGTTGTAACTGACCGTGGTTGTACACGTCGATACTCTGACCTGCCAAAATAGCTTTGGTAAATTTCCACGGCGCCATATCCGGCCGGCCCCAGGGGCCATATACGGTGAAAAATCTCAGACCGGTCGTGGGTAATTGATACAAATGGCTGTAGGTGTGAGCCATCAGCTCATTGGCTTTTTTCGTCGCAGCGTAGAGAGAAATGGGCGTGTCGACCGCATCGGTTTCACTAAATGGTACCTTTTGCTGATTACCATACACCGAACTGGAACTGGCATAGACCAGATGCTGCACCTTGTGATGGCGGCAACCTTCCAGAATAGTCATCATGCCAACGAGGTTTGAATCAACATAGGCCATCGGATTGTCGATGGAATAACGCACGCCCGCCTGCGCAGCTAAGTGAACTACCCGGTCGAATTGCTCGCTGGCGAATAAATCTGCGATGCCAACCCGATCAGCAATATCTAACTTAATGAAGCGAAAATTGCTGCTTTGTCCCGTATCCGCCAGCCGTTGCTCAATACGACGCAATCTGGCCAATTTGAGTGCCGGATCATAGTAATCATTTAAATTATCTATCCCCACAACCTGATGGCCTGCAATTGTCAGCTCTTCAGCGACTTTACTGCCAATAAAACCCGCTGCACCGGTGACCAGAAATTTCATAACTTTCCTCAAGACGCAGCACGCAAACGCTGCTGTTATACAACAGAAAGCCTGCATGGACGCAGGCTTTCTTACTTCGCTGATATTGAGCGGGTATCCATCTACCGGCGGCTAGCGCGTCAGAACTTCTGAACACTCTCTCCACGGCCGATCGCGTAATAAACAAAACCATGACGTTTGACAACTTCCGGATCATACAGGTTGCGGCCATCAAATATCACAGGGTGTTGCAATGCTGCTTTTAACGCCGAAAAATCCGGGGCACGGAAATTTTTCCATTCCGTACAAATCACCAGCGCATCGGCATTGGCCAGCGCTGCTTCTTTAGTTCCACACAACACCAAATCAGCGCGTTGACCATAAATCCGCTGCGTCTCTTCCATCGCTTCGGGGTCAAAAGCCTGAACCTTCGCACCAGCCTGCCAAAGTGATTCCATCAGAATCCGGCTGGCCGCTTCGCGCATATCATCTGTGTTCGGTTTAAAACTCAGGCCCCACAATGCGAATGTTTTACCTGCGAGTTGTTGGCCAAAATGCCTGGTAATGCGGTTAAAAAGGACCATTTTCTGGGCTTCATTCGCCCCTTCGACTGCCTGCAGCACTTGTGGCTGATAGCCAATTTGCTCTGCTGTGCGAATCAGCGCCTGCACATCTTTCGGGAAACAACTGCCGCCATAACCACAGCCAGGATAAATAAAATGATAGCCAATGCGTGGGTCTGAGCCGATGCCGAGACGAACCTGTTCGATATCGGCGCCTAACCGCTCCGCCAGATTGGCCATTTCGTTCATAAAGCTGATCTTGGTTGCTAACATACAGTTTGCAGCGTATTTGGTCAGTTCCGCAGAACGCACATCCATCACAATCATCCGGTCATGATTGCGGTTAAAAGGTGCATACAGCTCTCGCATCACACTGATACTGTGAGGGTTATTGCTACCGATCACGATACGATCCGGCTTCATACAGTCGTTGACCGCTGCGCCTTCTTTTAAAAATTCCGGATTGGAAACGACTTCAAACGAGATCGCAGCACCGCGTCGTTCTAAAACCTGACGGACTGTTGCTGTTACTTTGTCTGCAGTTCCGACGGGAACCGTAGACTTATTGACGATCACCTTGTTTGATTGCATGTGTTCGGCAATCGATGTAGCGACCGCCAGCACGTATTTTAAATCGGCCGAGCCGTCTTCGTCCGGTGGCGTACCTACCGCGATAAACTGAATTTCAGCATGCGCAACGCCTTCAGCAGCGCTGGTCGTGAAATTCAGTTGGCCGGCTGCGACATTTGCAGTGACAATACTGTCAAGACCAGGCTCATAAATCGGGATCACGCCTTTTTTCAATCCTTCAACTTTGCGCTCATCAACATCAACGCAAAGGACATGGTGCCCCATATCGGCCAAGCATGCGCCGGTCACTAAACCGACATAGCCAGTACCAAAAATCGTTACATTCATATTATTGTTCCGTCAGCAATTGCATTAAGCGGGCTTTATATTCAGCCCCAAAAGATGAGTTCAGCGCATATTCGGCATTGGCCAGGGCATAACCTATCTTACTGCCGCAATCATGCGATTTACCTTTAATGTGGTAAGCCTCAATAGTTTCCAATAAGCGCAATTGATGCAGACCATCAGTCAGCTGGATTTCATCACCCGCACCTGGCGGGGTGAATTCAAGCAGGTCCCAAATCGACGGAGATAACACATACCGGCCGGTGATGGATAAGTTACTTGGCGCTTCGTCGACGTCTGGTTTTTCGACCATGTCACTGACTTTAATACTGTTACCAGCAGTAAGCTCTGCACCGCCGATATCAACAATACCATACTGGTTGACCATGTGAGCCGGGACCGGCTCCACCATGATCTGGCTGTGGCCAGTAGTTTCATAACGCTTGATCATTTCAGCCAGATTGTCTTTTTTCAGATTACTCTGGTACTGGTTGATAATGACGTCAGGCAACAGCACAGCAAAAGGATGATTCCGCACCACAGGCCGTGCACATAAAATCGCATGGCCGAGGCCCAATGCATGAGGTTGACGCACTGAAATCACAGTCACGTTTTTAGGTGTGATATTACGAACTTCATCGAGCAGCTGACGCTTAACACGTTTCTCCAATGTCGCTTCTAATTCAAACGACGTGTCAAAATGGTTCTCGATACTGTTTTTCGATGAATGGGTGACCAACACAATTTCGGTGATCCCGGCTGCAATAGCTTCCTGTACTACATATTGGATCAATGGTTTATCGACTACCGGCAGCATCTCTTTTGGCATCGCTTTAGTAGCCGGTAACATGCGGGTACCAAGGCCAGCAACAGGGATCACGGCGCGGGTTACAGAACGGTCTTCAGAACGACGCTGGGAGGTAGCGGACACTGCTTTTTTTGATTCCATGAAACACTCTTCTGTTGAATTAAACCTGATCTTCCCTATCAGACTGCAGCGCTGAAAAAAAAGCAACTACATCGGCCGGATGTTAGCCTCAGGCCTTGAAATACTGCCGCGACAAGCCCGAACAGGTGTGTGTTTATACCGTATCAAGCGGCAACAAGGCAACGAAAAACGCCCTTGTACAGGTAATTTGTCGTGCCAGTTTATTGCATCTCTGCAGCTGATTCATCTTGTTTTGCGCTGTAAACCAATCTTTGCCTGCAAAATCATCAATACCGATTCTGCGATGTCCCACCTAAGACGTTTTAACTAAGTGACTGCTTTGGTTAGCAATTGCTGCTAAAGCAGCCGCTGTGCTAATCTTTGGGCCTTATCACTGGCAGCATGCTGGGCTTAGGCCCTTGCCCGATACTGCCCCGGTCTTTAGAAGGAACCCGGTTATCAGCCGCCTTGCTTTCTGGTTACCTCTGGTGTTTCAGACGCTGGTGCTTGCGCCGCCCGGCGCTGTATACACATTGCCGGATGCAACCTTGCAACAAGCCCGCAGCCAGTACGACGACAGCGGTTATCAGCGCGTGGTTGCCATGCGTGATTTTATCAACAAACACCAGCACGAATCAGACTGGCAAAAACTGCATTTGGTCAATCAATTCGCCAACAGCAAAGTGCGTTTTGTCAGTGACCGCGACCACTGGGGCCAGCTGGATTACTGGGCCTCGCCGCTTGAATCGCTCGGTACCGGCGCCGGTGACTGCGAAGACTACAGCATCCTGAAGTACTTTATGTTGCGCGCTCTTGGCGTTCCCGATGACAAATTAAGACTGATGTACGTGCGGGCCTTACGGCAAAATGAACCGCACATGGTGCTGGTCTACTTTGAAAACCCACAGGATTACCCGCTGGTGCTGGACAATCTCGAACCAGACATCCGCTCCGCGTCGGAGCGCACCGATTTAAGACCGGTTTACAGCTTTAACGCCAGTGGTCTTTGGCTGGCCCGGGCCGGTGGCCTTGGCCATAAAGTTCAAAACCACAAAGGCAATAGCCACTGGTTGGCGGTTTTAGAAAAAATTGAACGGGGCCAGTAGAAAAATGTTTGATGCTTATGCACTTATTGATATAACAACGATAAATACGGCTAAAGCCGACAGAGTAATCACCCCATGACAGACCAACAACATTCACCGTTTAATGAAGGCCCAACCGCAACCCGCAGCATCTCACTGAACCTGCAGCTGAGCGTGTTGCTGGTATTGCTGGCCCTGCTGACGTTTGTCTCGTCGGTGCTGGTCAGTACCAGTAATATGCGTGATTACCTCGATACCCAACTGTCACAATCAGCGAAAGACACGGCAAATAGCCTCGGTTTGTCCATTTCACCTTACGTTGGCGGAGCAGATATCACCGTCGCGGAAACTATGGTGTCAGCCATTTTCGATTCCGGTGCTTATCTGAAAATGAAATACACCGACAATCAACAGCAAGTCGTATTTGATCGCACAACACAACTTGAATTAGACGAGGTGCCAGCCTGGTTTATCCAATGGTTCCATCTTGCCCCGCCGGTCATGACATCGGAAGTCAATGATGGCTGGCGGATCGCCGGCACACTGATGGTTCAGGCACATCCGGGTTACGCCTACATCAGCCTGTGGCGCCATACCAAAGCGGTGTTCTGGAATAGCCTGCTGATTTGTCTGCTGGCATTAGTTGCCGTGCATATTTTGTTGATAGCGGTGTTAAAGCCGCTGAAAGATATCGAAAAACAGGCACAAAACCTTGCAGAGAAACGTTTTGAACTGCTCGATTATATGCCGATGACGACCGAATTACAGGCTGTGGTGCGGGCGTTAAACCGCATGGTGGCGCATGTCCGCCGTAACTTTAATGAAATGACCGACCGCGCCGAGCAACTCAATCAACAAGTGTATCTCGACGCGCTGACGACCTTGCCGAACCGCCGAGCCCTGATGCAGTCTTTTACCGCGCTGAATCAACTCAGTGGCAACGAAGATGACCAGCACTATATCATGCTGGTGGCACTGTGCTCGCTGAAACACGTCAACGACAGCCAGGGTTACGCAGCGGGTGATTTGTACGTGCAAAAAGCGGCAGATTTGCTGTTACACCATGTACGTGGACAGGAATCAGCCCAGCTGTTCCGGATTTCCGGTTCAGAATTTGCGGTATTGACCAGAGCCGGGCAAAGCAGTGCCGACGAATTTCGCCGTGGTTTAATGCAGACCTTTGAAATCGCCCGGACTGACCAATATCCGGCTGGTTTCGCTGCGGTTGTGATGAGACGCCTCAATGCCGGAGAGGATCTCAGTACCACGTTAAGCCGGCTCGATAGTGAGCAAGCGCGTCAAGAAGTGCATCCGACAGAGCAGAACCAAGGAGTGAGCGCAGAACTGCCGCTAAGCCGCAGCAACTGGCAGGATATTCTGCACCAGTTCACCCGCTCGGTTGTCTCGGACACGTCGGCAGGCTTCTCCGATACGAGTCTGCAAATTTCTAATGAAATGGCACAGATGTTTAGCCTGGAAGTGCAGCCTGTCTATCAGCAGCAGGAAGTCATTTATATAGAAACCTTCGTCCGGTTCACCAGTCACAATCAACAGCTCGCATCTGCCGACGTGTTCGCAATGGCGGAACGCCTTGGCGTCTCTTTGCTGCTCGATAAAGCACTGGTCACTTATATTCTGAACCAGCTGCGTGGCCTCACCGGTCAGCGATTTGCTATTAACCTTAGTAAAAGTGCATTGCACGACGAGCAGTTTACGCTTTGGCTAGCGAATACTATCAGCAGTAACCAGGCCCAATTGCCGCAGTTGGTATTTGAAGTCAACGAGCAGGCGACGCTGGGTGCTATCGGTTCGGCCAAACGTTTCTTTGATCTGGTGAAATTTGCCGGCGCTGCAGTGACTATTGAACGTTTTGGCGCCAGTTTCAGTTCTTTCCGTTATTTACAGGGCCTCAATGTCGACTTTATTAAAATCGACGGCAGTTTCATTCGGGCGTTAGACGAGGCAGACACCCGCTTTTTTGTTGAAACCATGACGCATATTTGTCATGGCATTGGTATCCGAGTGATCGCGGCACAGGTAGAAACCAAAGCACAGGTCGAGCATTGCCAACAACTGCATGTAGATGCGTTGCAAGGCCGTGCATTACATCATCCGATCAGCTTTCAACAATTTAGAGAAAATAACGGCTGCAATTTCGACAACAGTCGGTTATAGTGCAAAAGGATTTTGTTCAGTATTTATGCGGAGCCGCATATGAAATTTGTAAAAATTGCGTTACTGACTGTTGCCGCACAGGCTTTTATATTTCAGGCACACGCCCAGCAGGAAGATGTTGCATCGATGTTTGCCAGCGCACAAGCTGAAGGCAAATCCATCGGTGAGTTCGTAGCACAGATGACTGACTTAAAAACCTGTAATCCGCAATTGGCTGAAAAAGTTGTGGAATTTGCTCTTGAACAAGCCGGCGATGACCCGGTGAAAGCAGAAGAAGTTTTGCGTTCGATCAACACCGCCTGTGTTGACCAAGACACTGTCACTGCGTTAGCTATCGCGGCGAACCTTGACCCTGCATTGATCAGTAATGCACTTCAAACCGCAACTGCAGCAGGCCCTGCAGCCGGCGGCGGAACTCCAGCGTTCGCGCCAGTACCTGGTGGCATTGGCGCCGGTGGTGGTACAGGTAGCGGTGATGGTTCACTGGCTTCCGGTAATTGATGTTGGTACCGAATATTGTATACAGATAGAAATAGCCCCTGCCAAAGGGGCTTTTTTTATCGGATCCATTTATCCAACTGATAAAGTACTGTAGCCATAGCAGTATATTGCTATAACTTCGTTCGTCTTCTCAGGTATAGAGTCAAAGTCGATATGCAGGTCAGCATTCTCAGCCGTATTATTTTCGTTTTATTGTGTGCCACCTTGTTGTGGGTTCCCATCCCCTTGGGTTCAAACCGGGCCTGGGCCTGGGGCTTACTACAAGTCATGATTGGCTTTACCTTTGCACTACATCTGGTTCAATGCTGGACCGCGCCAACCGCATTATTTGCTGCACGCAAATTCTGGTTAGCGCTATCACCTTTAGCGGTACTCTTAGTCTGGCTCACGCTGCAAAGCTTACAAATACTGCCGACTGCCGATGCTTATCAAACCAGCGTGATGGCCAGTAAAACGCTGTTTTTTATCCTGTGGTGTTCATTGCTGCTGAATTACTGCGAAGGCCACAAACGTATTCGCTTGCTGGCGATTGTCATTGTGATCTCAGGCGCATTGCAGGCGTTTTATGGTGTCGTAGTGCAACTGGCAAACTTTGACGCCTCCCCCGTCATTGGGATGAGCGAAGGCAGCCGCGCCCGGGGTTCATTTGTCTATCAAAACCATTTTGCTAATTATCTAGCGCTGTCGTTATCAATCGCAATTGGACTGTTGTTATCGCAGCTATCCAGTGAACGCACCCAACGGACTTGGCGTCAACTGTTCCGTGATGTGCTCAGTACCATGTTAAGCGCCAAGATGATGCTGCGTCTGGCGATGATTCTCATGGTAATTGGTTTGGTGATGTCACGTTCACGCATGGGCAATGCGGCTTTTTTCACTGCTTTGATTGCTGTGGCTATACTGGCGCTGTGGTTTTACAAAAGACCACCAGCCCTGCTAAAACCATTAGTCATCAGTATATTACTGCTGGACATGGTCCTGATCAGCTCGATGTTTGGTTTAGACAAACTGCAGCAACGCTATCAGGACACATCTTTTGTCAGTGAAGCGCGGGATGAAGTCGTGCAGGATGCTCTGCCGCTATTGAGCGAATATGGCTGGACCGGAACAGGTGGCGGCACTTTTTATACTGTGTTCCCGGCGATGCAACCACAAGCCTACAGCGGCTTTTATGACCATGCCCACAATGACTATCTGCAATTTGCCATTGAACTCGGGATCCCGCTGACCTTGTTGTTATTGGTCTGGTTGATTTGGTTAGGGTATTTGGCACTACAGGTGATGCGAACGCATGATCACAAGCTGGAACGCGGCCTGAGCTTTGCGGCGTTGATGGCGTTGGTCCATATGGCGCTGCACAGTACCGTCGATTTCAGCCTGCAGGCACCGGCGAACGCATTGCTATTTCTGACAATTTTGATGCTGATTTTGATCTGTCATGCACAACCGGCAAAACTGACAAGGCGTCGCTCTAACAGCATGCCTGCTGACTAACGCCCGCGTCAGGTGCCGTCACGCAGGCACCTGAGACAGCGCTTGTTGTTAACGTTGATTAAAGTCACTAAAACGCTGAGCTAACGCTAAAGCGGCTTGACCTGCCCCTGAATATTGCCATAACAACTGAACAAGCTCTGCAGTGCACCAGCCCTGCTGCTTTTGATTTCGGCGCAGCAAATACACTGAAGGTTGCGCGGATTGGAGTTGCCACTTCGGCAGCGCCTGCAAATAAGGGCTTTGGTTGTACATTTTCTGCGCCTGTTGCCAGGTCGCATCCAACAGAATAAAACCAGCAGGAAAACACGGCATGCCAGGCGATGGGGAATATGGCACATCGACATCAATGGACAAGGCGTCCGGTGCCGGAAACAGCAGCACATAAGGTTGAGCCGGATGGTCTGTGGCCGTTTTCAGGCTTGCTAACAACGCCGTATCCGGGGATTTTCGTTGCCACAGCGGCGTGCGGACTTGCCACTGAATAGAATCGTCCGCACGGATGGCTGCAGTCTCTAAGACTAACCGGCCAGTATTGGTGGGCCGGTCAAATTCAGTCGCGTGGGTCAGCAGGACCAATTCCGGCACTGCACGACTCGCTTAGCGTTGTAGCAACGGCACCAGATACTCTGGTGTCTGGCTAAAGCTGATGCTGGCAGACTGCGTCGCATCGAGGCCGGTTAAGTCAATATGACACTGTTTGCCTTCGCATTTCACGCGGCTTATTAGCAGTGGCGATACATCCTCCACCAGTGCATCACCCGCAAACAGCACCGTGACACCGGTCATCTCTGGTAGGAAATATTTGCCAAGGCCCGCTAAGTCGCTTAAAAGCCCCTGAAACTGCTGATGCATCTTCTGCAGCTGTGCTAGTTGGATTGTCTTATCCAGTGGCATCCGGCTGCGTAGTCGAAAATTCAGGTCACAAGGCACCGCATCCGGTTTCTGTTTTAACAGAATCAACGCTTTACGACTGTTCAATAACTGGTTGTACGGCAGGATAAGTTCGCCGTTCGCTGCAAGAGTTAGCGGCTCAGAGCTGATGTCTGTGGTGATCGCTGCTGAATCAATCACACAGCGTTCGGTACTGCCGGCTTTCTGTAGCAGAAATGCCAGCGTGATGTCGCTGTATTCGGCCTTTTCACTCTTTTTCATCCGGGCGAAAAAACCATCGTAATTAAACACTGTGTCAGCGTGTGCCGGCACTAACATGACCAACAGACTCAGCCAAAGCACAGTTTTGGCCATCGTCTTTGACAGGAAGTTGAGCATCTGCACCTTAGCTTTGTCCAATCATTTTATTGGTGGCAATAATCATTGCGGTGATCTCTTCGACGTATTGCTGGCCGCGTTCAGAATACCGTGACAAGCCACCTGCCAGTTTTTCGGCCGCAACTTGTCCATCTTCTCGGCGGGCTTTTGCCCGGATAGCACGCAGTTCCTCATAAACGTAGAAAGTATTAAGATTATAAAAGTACGCATTGACGCTGTCGCCGGCATGTTCAAACACGGCTACTTCATGATACTTGCCTTGACCGCGCTTGGAAGGAACCACACCACAGCCAGTTTTAAAGCACCACTGACCAAAAAAGTTGTAGCCTTCGACAGCGAAGCGGCTACTGCCCCAACCGGACTCTTTCGCCGCTTGTGTCAACACCAGACTGGCGGGCAATACATCAACCCGGGCCAACAATTCACTCAGACCGTCCAGATCGGCGTCCATCATATCTATTTTGAATTCGTCAAACAGACTGTAGATAAAAGCGTATTCTTCAACGGTTAATTGCTGCTGCTTTTTAAGCTTGCCCTCAAGCGCCTCAATTTGTGTGCGCAATTTGACAATGCGGGCATTTTCGCGCTCGATAAATGGGGTCAGGTAATCAAAAAAAGCTTTTTTGCGGGTGTCGGTATCTTTAATCGCAGAAAAATCCGGCACCGGTTTAATTTCTGGCATCGTGTCCGGGTAAGTCAGCCGGGCCAGCAACTTCAACTGATCTTCGGATTCCAGCGCTGAGAGTTTACTCGGCATCTGCCAATCAGCCAGCTGTTGCGCTTCAGCGCGTGGATCAGCCTGCATAAAGGGATAAACCGCAGCACAGCCAACCAATAAGGTCGCCAGGCCGAGGCCGCTCAGTTTAAGCAAGTTGTTCATCGGTAGTTCCTCGTTAGCAGGGCCTGCCATTTGCAACGCTATCGGCGATGACGGTACCGTCAATCCCCTGCTGCTCGCGACCAGTCCCCTATGGTTTCACCGGCAAGAAACGCCGGTTTCAGGTGCTTGTGCATCAAATCGCACCTGCAAAACTCTGACACAAAGGGGGCGTATTCTAGCTGCTTCCGACGCTTTTTTCGACTAAAAATTCCTGAACAGCAGCATGCCAGGTGAATGATTTATCGTAGCCTTATGTTTTTATTCACTATTTCTAAGTACGCCAAGCATCCAGCCAAACCTTTTTAAAGCTGATTTTTTGCCGCAATTGTTGCTCTAACAGTTGCCTGAGGTCGAAAAAACTGGTGACGGGCCAATAAAGACCGGTGTAACAATGTCCACAAAAACGGTGACAGTTATTCTGGATTAAATCATATTCCTGATAAGTGAAGATCTGACTGCTGGCACGCTCGGCGGCCGCGAGACTGCCAAACGGTTGGCCACGACTGTCACATGCAACCATAAGCTCTTCCCCACTTCGGTTGTCCATAAAGCGCTTAACCGAGACACTACGAACGAGACCGGTGCCTTGCAATTCAACGATCTGCCCCTCGCCGATATAGATGCCGGTATGCTCAAACAGGTGGAATATTTCACAGACCACCAAAGCGCCGACCGGAACTTGTGACAATTTAACCATCCAGACTCCCGAATGCTGGTTTTTTCTGGCAGTATGGATGTGGAGGCTTTTCGACTTTGTTACAAGGGCCAGGTAAATGGTATCAAATACAATTTTTAGACTCATCACGCGGAGGCTGTAAAGTAAGGGTTATGAAACCAATTGAGCGATCGAAAAAGTTAGATGGAGTTTGTTATGACATTCGCGGCCCGGTAGCACGCGAAGCGAAACGGATGGAAGAAGAAGGCCATCGCATTTTAAAGCTCAATATCGGTAATCCCGCCCCTTTCGGTTTTGAGGCGCCGGATGAGATCCTCAAGCATGTGATCCACAACCTGCCCACCGCGCAAGGTTATAGCGATTCGCAGGGCATTTATCCAGCCCGCGTCGCGGTCGCCCAATATTATCAGTCTCGCGGCATTCGTGGTGCCGATGCCGACGACGTCTACATCGGCAATGGGGTCTCAGAACTGATTCTGATGGCTTTACAAGGCTTGCTGAATAACGGTGACGAAGTGCTGATCCCATCACCGGATTATCCACTGTGGACAGCCGCCGTGAATCTGGCCGGAGGCAAAGCGGTACATTATCGCTGTGACGAATTGGCGGACTGGTATCCCGATACGGCCGATATCCGCGCCAAAATTACGTCCAATACCAAAGCCATTGTGCTGATTAACCCGAATAACCCAACGGGTGCGGTTTATAACGACGCGATGCTGCTGGATATTCTGAGCATAGCCCGTGAACATGGTCTGGTCGTGCTCAGTGACGAAATCTACGACAAGATCCTGTACGACGGGGCGACCCATACCCCAACCGCGTCCTTAGCCGAGGACCTGGTAGTCCTGACCTTTGGCGGTTTATCGAAAAACTACCGCATCGCCGGTTTCCGTGTCGGCTGGTTGTTTATCTCCGGTGCCAAACAACGGGCTCGGCCATTTATCGAAGGTCTGAACATTCTGGCATCGATGCGCCTGTGCGCCAACGTGCCAGTGCAGCATGCCGTACAAACCGCGCTTGGTGGCTATCAAAGCATTAACGAGCTGGTAGTACCTGGCGGTCGCTTATACGACCAGATGGATGTCGCACACCGTCTGGTCAATGAAATCGATGGCCTGAGCTGCGTAAGGCCCAAAGGCGCCATGTATCTGTTCCCTAAAATTGACCGGAAAAAATTCCCAATCAAAGACGACGAACTGATGGTGCTGGATTTCCTGCGTCAGCATAAAGTGTTGCTGGTTCACGGGCGCGCTTTTAACTGGCCGGAACCGGACCACTTCCGCATCGTATTGCTGCCGCACAAAGAAGTGTTAGAACAGGCGATCGGTAAACTGGCGCAGTTCCTGCCCGGCTACCACCAACTTTGAACGCGATATTTGTCGGGAGTCGTGCATGAGCAGCCATAGTCATTTTTTTGCGCATCTTTTCAGGATGAAGCTGATAAACCGCTGGCCACTGATGCGCAACATCAACACTGAAAACGTGGCCGAACACAGCCATCAGGTCGCGCTGGTGGCGCATATGCTCGCAGTGATAGACCGGCAGTATTTCGGTGGTGATTTAGATCCGGAACGAGTGGCTACGCTGGCGTTATTCCATGACGCCAGCGAAGTGCTGACCGGCGATTTACCAACGCCGGTCAAGTATTTCAATCCGCAAATTGCTGACGAGTATAAAAAGATTGAAGCGATCGCTGAGCAAAAGCTGCTGTCGATGTTGCCGCCTGAGTTACAAAGCGTATACCGCGACTATCTGCTCGGTGAATGCTATAGCCCGGCCGAAAAGCTGTTGGTGAAAGCGGCCGATAATCTCTGCGCGTACTTAAAAACACTGGAAGAAATCACCGCCGGCAATCGCGAATTTACTATTGCCCGGCGTCGGCTCGAGAAAATGCTTACTGCAGCGCAGTCACCAGCCGTGCAGTACTTTCTCGATACCTTTGTCCCCAGCTTCGCGTTGTCACTCGATGAAATCAGCCTGGAACAGGAAGGCCTGCTTTAAGGCTGATTGAGATCGGATTGGATCACAGGGCACTTCGGTGCCCTGCTTCATTTCTACCTTAAACTGGCAAGGGCGTTAATGGCGGTGCGGTTCCAGTGCGCCGTGCTGATGATTGCAGCCCTGATGGTCGTGGTCGTGGTCGTGGTCGTGGTCGTGGTCGTGACCAGCATGTGATACGCCTGAGACTTTGTCATCCCGGCACAACTCCGCCGGCCCCTCAAACTCAACCGTCGTATGGGCCAGTTGATGCGGGGCTAACACCAGCCGGACTTCTTCTTTGTAATGACTGAGCTGGTGGCTGTCAGCATTGTCTTTTAAACGCAAATGCACCGTCAGCACATGTTGTTCACCATCCAACGACCATAAATGCAGATGATGCGCACTGTCGACAAAAGGCAAAGCAGTTAACGCCTGCTCCAGTGCGTTGGTTAAGCTAGGATCCGGTGTGACCTGAAGAAACAGCGCAAGAGTCCGTTTCAGACTGCGCCAGACATTCAGCAGGATAAATAAGGTAAACCCAATAGAGAGCAACGGGTCAAGAAAAGCCCAACCGGTAAAATAAATCAGCACGCTACCGATCAGCACCACAGCCCAACCAAGCACGTCCTCGAGCAAATGCCAGCTCAGTACCTGCTCATTTTGAGTTTTGCCATGTTTTAACTTGAGGACTGCAGCGCCGTTCACCAACACACCAAGCACGGCCAACGCGATCATGCCAGGAGCATGCGGTAGCACCGGCTCCCACAATCGGGGGATCGCGGTGATAAGCACCAGGACCGAACCGACGATCAGCACCACGCCAGTCACCAAAGCGCTTAACAACGACCAGCGCCGATAACCATAGCTGTAACGGCTATTCGCCTCTTTTCCGGCGATTTTACTGGCTACCCAGGCAAAACCAATTGCCAGACTATCGCCAAGGTCATGTACGGCATCAGCCAGAATAGCCACACTATTTGTTAGCAGGCCACCGACAATTTCAATCAGAGTGAAACTGAAATTCAACCAGAATGCGGTCGCGATATTCTGACTTTCATGATGGGAATGATGATGGTGATCATGTGGCATAATAAGCTCCTTAGCGAATAGTCGCCTGCAACCGAGATCCGGGAGGAGCAGGGTCTAAACTGCCACGATAAAAGCAGCAACAAGGGAAAACAAGCAAATTTGCTTGTCATTTCAGCAATTAAACCTGCAAGGCCACTATCTTACTTGAGTGACAGCTGGCGCTGCGATAGTCTGCTGGCACATTGGTCGAACGAGTGCTGTTATGTCTGTTTTTGTCTGGCGCCCTAGGTTATTTTGCAGCGTCTTGTTGCTGCTCCCACTCACTCAAGTATCAGCTGCAGCAAAATTCACGCCGCAGCAGCCAAGCTTCGTTGCCGGGCAATGGCCGGATCGGAGTAAAGACCTGTGTCAGGTTGCTACCGAAACGCTCAAGTATATCAACAAAGGATCAAGTTACGATCCAGTGGCTATTCATGGGGGTAAAATCCCCGGAGCGACGGTGCCACTGAACGATATTCGGGCTACGTTGCTATACATCTGCAAAATCAGCAACGAGGATACCGCCGCAGGCCGCAAATCACGTTTGACCGATCCGGCCTTTGTCCAGCAGCATTTCCACTTTGTTCGTTGGTTACCAGACAGAGCTGGAGCAGCAAAGCTCGCAAAGAACAAACCCTTGTTGCAAAACATTCCGGCAGACAAAATTCTGCAGACCAAATATTTCGTAAAAATTGCCGACGGTCATCCGGTGAAAACCGCTGAACATAATCAAGCCTTGTATGGGCTGCCCTATGATGAAGCGCAGTTAGACCTCGCTAGCGCTGACGCTCTTGGTAAAAAGATCACGCGTTTTCAGTTGGGTAAACAGGACATTCTGAAAGGTGCGCTGGAACAGCAACCATTACGAGCTCCGGCGTTGGTTTGGTTAAGCCGCGAAGATCTGGAAGGCGCGTTACTGCAAGGTACTGCGGTGGTTCCATCCGCTCAGGGTTATCGTTATTACAACGTGCATCGGACGAACGGCATTCCTTATGACCGCACAAAAACACCAGAACAGCAGCAAAGGTACTGGTACTTTAAAGAAGTAAGCAGTGTGCTCGGCTATGGTAAAGACGCCGATTATAAAATTCCAATTAAGCCGGAAGTAACAGTCGCGGGCGATATTCCACAGCTTGGCTTGGGTAAGTTAATCCTGTTGGCAACACCGGAATCCGGTGTCATGCATTACCGCCTGACGATTCTGGCGGATACCGGCGGTGCTTTCGCCAATAATTTGTTTCAACTGGACTGGTTAAGCGGCTATTATCGGGGTTGGCCAGATTATTATGCTGCCAATAAGCACCGCGGCGATTATAGCCAGGCTTACCTGTTACTGAAGAAATAACTGAACCGGAGACACGACTGCCAATGCAGCCGCGCCATGATTATTTGCTCATTCTGTGCCTGACATTGTTCGCTCCAGCCACCTTCGCGTCGCTGGATTATGCCGCCTGGGCACAGAAAAACCGTGACGGCAGCTGGACGCGTGCAGCGGAAACGGCTGTCGCGAATTCACCACTTTACCGTTTAAATCCAACAGATATCACGCAGTTTTGTCCAAGTTACCCGAAGCTGCCCAAGCAAGAACGCCGAAAGTTTTGGGTCGGATTGCTATCAGCAATGAGCAAACCAGAAAGCAATTTTAAACCAGAAGCGGCGTATCGTGAGCGTTTCTATGATCGGCAAGGCCGTCGGGTTATCTCTCGCGGCCTGCTGCAAATCTCCATCGAAAGCGCAAATCAAAAGCGCTATAACTGCGATATCCGACACCCCACACTGCTGCATGATCCAGTAATCAATCTGGCGTGCGGCGTACGCATATTATCGAAATGGGTCAGCACAGATGGCGTTATTGCCAGCCGTAGCACAGAGCAGCATCAGGGCGGTGGTCGCTACTGGTCAACTTTACGTGCCCACAACGGTAAAGTTGACGCTATCGCGGAATTTACTCGTGGGTTGCCATTTTGCGGAAAACGCCAACAACAACGATTTAACGGAGTGCGCCTGCGCGCTGGTGTGACGGCTGCAAAATAAAACCGGCCACTTCAGGACTTTGGTAAGCATCAGATTGTGATGACGCAATGGTTGGTGCATTCTCTGCGGGCTCACCGACACTAACGAACGACAGAGCACAGCACAGTCATAAAGACTAGTTAACGAGCTGTTTGACAGCTCTCAAAATCTGAACAAAACCCTGACAGTATTTAAACAGCGCGCATGCGGCAATATTTCGGCCTTGCGACAATCTCGCTGGAACAACATAGACAGCCAATGTGACGCGGTAGCGTTGTAACGTTAAATACCAAATCATCCGCGTATTTCGAACATTATGAAGTTTGAGTAACGTAGTGCGCGCCAAAGAAGCGAATGATCAAGGCACCACCGGCTGGACGATCCAGAAACGAAATCCATTATTGAACACGCCTTAAGAATTGACATCGACAATAATTCGAGACTAAGCCGCATCTTAACCATAGGTATGCCCGACATTAAAAACGAGCGCAGGTTTACGCTGATTGATGCGATCAGCAAGTCGTCAGCAGCAAATCTTAGGCTCGGTAGACGAGGGTAACGGTCAAACCAACATGTAATCTCATTTGGATTTATCCTATTGAAATTGAGGATAATTGCATACCGCCGAAATAAGACTTTCCACCGCCCTCCAGCGAACCACACAAGTTTTCTCAGATCTACCTATCCATTGTATATACGTAATAACATTCAGCGAATAAACCAAACTAGTCGCGTGCTTCAGCACTTTTTGCGCACGTAAGCCACAGTGTGACAGCCACTGTGTGACAGCCCAGTCCAGGACATTTTACAGGACGTAAAATGCAAAAAGGCCCACTCGATTGAGTGGGCCCTTTGGCTTTATTGGGAGCCTTCATGCCCTTCGTAGAGCTCAGGGCCGTTCAGACCGCCGTGTGACGGCCAGAAGCGCCAAACTGTTGGCGTCATTCCGGTGTCGCTGTACTACTCTCCAAGTACTTCACTGCCAGAATGCCATAAACGACAAAGCCCCAGTCTCTCGACTGGGGCTTTCTCATTTATTGGGAGCCTTCATGCCCTTCGCAGAGCTCAGGGCGTTCAGCTGCCGTGTGACGGCCAGCACAGCCAAATTGTTGGCTTTTTGAAAGCCCAGCTTCACTGTACTACCTCGCATGGGATTGCCCCCGTGCGACGTCCGACTGAGCAATATTCCGTCAGGCCCATAAAGCAAAAGGCCCACTCGAATGAGTGGGCCCTTTGGCTTTATTGGGAGCCTTCATATCCCTCGCAGAGCTCGGGATTGCTCAATCGGAAGAACGCAAACAG
>Ga0209812_10000765_pt1 | contig 26347 bp, 19 predicted proteins | sample JI71714BDNA_FD_187502 | JGI IMG/M metagenome (GOLD analysis project Ga0209812, IMG submission 187502) | Wastewater effluent complex algal communities from Wisconsin, to seasonally profile nutrient transformation and Carbon sequestration -... | ecosystem: Engineered > WWTP > Effluent > Algae...
GTAGATTTACCACCACCACTGGGTCCCACGAGTGCGATACGGGATCATCAAGGAATTGAAAGGGAGAAGTTTGAGAAGATTAGGGTGTTTTCTTGATAGCTGTAGGTGATATTTTTAAAGGTAATATTTCATTGTCTTAGAGTAAACTGTAATCATGTATGAAGTCAGATAATTTTGGGAGAATTATCAAGAAATTCTCGTAACTTCTCTACTTCTCCAAATCTTTTGATAATTTCAGAATAAATATGTCATATTTTAGTAACAGTATTATCAAGATATCATAAAGCTGCAATCATCATTGCTAAGTCTGCGTAACTAAGAGATCATTGGATAAGCTTAATTCATATGATTCAATACATTCATAATCTAAAAAGCACAAACAAGCTCTCTGGTAAATTATAATTAAGGTGTTCGTAAAGATGCTTACGATTATCAAAATACATTTCTTCATAAGTTAATTTATCAAGATGATTAATTTCTTTTTGATCATTATGATTCATAATGATTTCAAATCTAGACATAATGATTTTGATAAAATATCTTGTGTATTCTGTGGATTTCTCAATTCTAAATTTCCTCCAATATTGTGCTTTACCCTTAAAAAGACCAAATAAGACGTTAAATCAGATAATAACAATTATATATACTATAATATATCGATATGAAATTTGAGCTATCAAATACCCACTAAAAATAATTGCACAAATAACTTCTACACTTCTCCAACTTAATACTCCAATAAGATCACACCAAGTTGCAATTCATTTTTGTAAAATACTAATTATTCTACCAGTTCACACCGACTCAACTGAATTATTGTCAAACTCAAAAAAACGAGTCATACATATTTGATGAATTGCAAATTTAGATCGATACTGCAGATATCAATAGGTAATTTTGACCCATAGAAGATTGATAAGTTGATACACGGTCACCCATACAATAAATCATCACAATAAATAATAAAGCTGTGTAGTGTCTTTTAGCTCAATACTTTGTGTCACTCGGCGCACAAATAAAATTCCAACAGCATAATAAGCGCTCCATAAAATAAATAATAATATTGCAAATAATACATTCTTCTTATAGCCTAATAACGGCTCTAAAAATCTCTTGATCATTTGTCGAGTGCTCATAGTAATGGCAGCAGATTATACAGAATAAATAGGTTTATGATTGGTATAGCTGTGGATAATCATCGTCTCTATCTTGAGACTCATCACCATCAATAATCGCATTAGTAGTACGAGGTTGTTTCATATAATCCACAATAATATCACTTAACTTATCTACCAAAAGTTCGAATTTATCATATTGTTGGCTATCTACAACTTTTTCTTCAGCAAGAGCAATTTGCTTTGCACGAGCTATAATAGACTCATGTTTATAACGATTGAGCATATCGACCCGCTTAGACGGATACACAACATTGGATATCGTATAATCAGTACCGTGCTCAATACCAACTATAATATCACCCTTAGTCAACAACCAATCCCACAGTCCATATTGTTGATAACTAATACTATGAATACTATCTCGATCAAAACGAGTCTGTACAAAATTAAGAAGTCAGACTTGATCCATGATAATAATTCACTGCGACGTAATAAGTACACTATCAAGATAAATCACCATAAACTGATACACAAATCCAACCAGTACAACGAGTAATCAACTCAATCACACCCATCAAACCAACTCTACACGTATGCCCAATGATATCGCCAACATATGACATATTCGTATCGCAATCACAATCAATCCGTATTTGACTGCTAGCAATGGTGCACTACCATGGTGTTGAGGGACAATATAATATAATGTCTCATTGCTAATATAGCGCTGCATCAAATACTGTTTTAATACCATCAGAATAGTATATAAAGATAATTAATAATATAGTAGCAATTCTTATAATCAATACCAGGGTAATATAAATCACTCTACACCACTCAGCCAAACAAAAACCTATAATAAGTAATATAGAAAAATTAGTAAGATCTGACTCTTACTAATCATAATAGTAACAAACATAGGTCATCTATGACAATGACTCAGTAATTATGCAGTTTGTTTTGATTGTACAGCTTTCATCTTAGCCATCTTTTCTTCATATTTCTGACGCATACCTTTGGATTCTTTGACAATCGCAACACCCTTATTGAATGCTGGGTGACATGTAGGGCAGTTTTCAAGTTTAACAGGTCCTTTAATAGCTGCAGCAATCGTATATGAAGCTCAACACATACATGATACTTCAACTTCTGTAAAATATTGTCCGTGAATACCTTTTTGCATAATAATTAATATAAAAACTAAATGTATAATTAACTGTATAATTTATGTATGATACTTAATCAAACAAGTCTGGAAACCACAATCTAACTTCGTATGCAGCTTCATCAGCATTGCCAGATGCATGAATCAAATTGTCTATGGGTCTACGCTCCATATTCGCTAAATATGCACTATCATATCAAAAATCTCATCTGATAGTACCTGGTGCAGCCATTAAAGGTATTGTATGACCAATCAACTTCCTAATCAATTCTATTGCATGAGGTCACTCAAACACACACACAAAAATCAAATCACTTGTCATCATTTCAATAAGCCATTGACGCACTGTCATTCAGATATGAAAATGATCATCAGTACCAAAATTACTTACCACATCCATGCCATACTTTTCGTAATCATCGACTCATCTTTTACCAAGAGATCTAATCCGATCCTCTCTATCATCAGGATAGTGACGACCAACAAGATCTGGATCAGCGTGCAATAATGTACCAGCTACCATTGTAAGTCATACACGCTCAAATCTACTAATAATCTCTCACATACGACCTCAACTAACTGCTTTTGGTTTGAGAATCACAAGACTGCGATCAATCATATGCTGTGTAGATAAGAAAATAAAAATACAGTGTATAGCTTGCAATAAGTATATATAAATTAGTGTCCGTTTCAATTCATAATTTTATTTTTGTGTCAATTGCTGAATCACCTTATTGACGTATGACCTATTATCCCTCCATACTTCAAAAGGGATTTGAAATAACCAAGTTTGTTGATTATTTGTAATTTGAGCAAGCACAAACTGATTCAACCACGCTGAATCATTAAAGAACACTACCTCATCCACATTTAGTCTTAGTTGCGATATCGTAGATCATGTGAATACTTTACGATCTCATGTCCATGCAATTTGACTGGTTTGAGAAGTAATTATAATAAGCTCATCATCTATCATAATTCCATCTGCAGCACTAATGCCAAGACGACGAAATAATTGAGGAACATCAGTAAGAACTCTAAATCATATATCAGGATTCATCATAGTTCCTGTTGATAATAGAGGTTTACTGACCATAGATTCACTATCCACTTGAGGCTCGCCCACCAATCCACTCTCAACTTGTCAGCTATATTGAGTAGCCCACTTAGACTGAAAAGTTGATCATTGTACAGACCAAGCCATCATATAGACAAATATAAGTGCACATACTATAAGCATCAGACCCTGATGTTTTGCATGATATTCAGATCTCTTCATGTAGACATATATAACAAATTAATCATGTGTTTCAATTGTATCTATGAAGAAATAAAATATAGATTGTAATCAGTAATTTGATCAGTATATACATCTAATATACGATATTATAGTAGCATTTATTTATACACTATCGAATATGTATATTATCTTTGAAGTATGTAAGTGACTATTTTTTATATGCTCTATTTTTGTTGCGTTGATTTACGCCCTATGACGTAGCATCATGGATGAAGCAACCTATCACATGGCTCTCATGATTATTTTACCATGATATTTGTTGCTTGCATGACTGATGGTATGATATATTCTTGCAAATATTCAAGCATCTAAATATGAACAATATCCTGACTACCTCCGCAATGTCTACAAAAGAGGTCTTGTGATTGGTCTTGTGGTTGGTGTTGTCTTTGTAGCTCTTTATTTATGATTGTCATATTGATGAATTATCGTTATCTAGTTGTTTTATGATCTCTCATATGCGGTACTATTCTTACGGGATGTACTACTAATACTCCAACTCAACAAGTGATCATGGATCAATTTACCATCTCACTGCCATCGTACTATGCTCGTACGATAGAAGATGAATCGACTACTACATACACCACTGTTAGTGGTAGTAACTATGATTCAGTAATACAATTCACCTCATCTCGTGTTGATGAGAACATTTCTGTCTATGATATGGCCACACTACATCTCCAAAAAATTGAAGCGACACTACCCTGATACAGTCTTGTAGAACAAAACCCACAAACTATTGATTGTGGTGCTACATATGATGGAGAAGTAGCGTCCTTTATTACCGAAGAAGAATGAGTCAGATTATTTCATAGTCAATATTATGTGATTGTTGAATGACAATGATATATTTGGTCAGTGAGTAGTAAAACAGACAATACTCGCAAAACCCTAATAGATCTAATTAAAAGTATCACATGTAACTAATACCACTTTATCACAATATATTCATCACATGAATCTTGTTGTTAACTGCTCATCAGATAGACTACAGCTACGAATCGGCACAGATTATCATGAATATCCCAATCAATGACTTGAACTAGTTTTTCCTCAGTGGTTACTTCAGACAATACAACATTATAATATTACACATATTTATGTAATCAATGGACCAGGGTCATTTACTACACTACGTGTCATATGTCTCACAATCAATCTATATCATAATACACATCCATGATCGATATCTATTACATCATGCACAAAATTAGAGTTGCTACATAGTCTGCTATCGTGACGCATAGATACAATCGCTATTTATATAGGTCAACGCAACAATGTACGACTCTACAACACCAATGACAATCATCATATCCTAACCACAAAGTCAACACTGGAATCAGATATCATCTTCGATGATGTGAGTGATGTATATCATTCTAATCAAAAAGTACAGTGGTACATAGAATGATCTTATATCGGACTAAAACTCAATCACACTACTATTGCTCAGATAGAACTTGACACTATCATGAAACCCAGCATCAACCTCCAACCCCACTATATGATACAACCACATGTATCCTAGATTGCAGCATACTGCACAACAGCTACTTTGACTTGCGGCCAAAACACTTCAACAGGAATAGCTCAACTCTTGATCGCTCACTCAAGATCAACTAATTTCAGAAACAACTGTGCTAGTGAGTTGTATTTAGGACGCAGATAAGAATATTGCTTCATGATTCTCGATATTGTGAATGGTGGTAGCTTTGTCAGGGAAATGAGCTGAGACGACTGAGTAACTCAATGATTCATCGCATTTACTATCATAAGCACTCATCTCAATCACCAATATAGTCAGCCCAAAAATGCATAAGGATTATTGTCTACTTGCTGCAAACGATCAATGAGTGACAACGCTTCCTCATAGTTTTTATAAACAATTGTATCAATCACGGCAAAGCTATCTTGTTCTACATGGGTAACTACAATATCACTAATAGTATGTGTCAAATCAGAAATCTGACCTACAGATCATGTCATATGATGATACGCACAATAATCTCTGATTTTCATGATTTCATACCATGCGGCATACAGACTACGACCTTGCAACAAATTACTCAGCATCGTACACTGAGATGCAGTACAGTATTCTTGTAATTCTTGTGATACCATTGTAGCTATTGTTCATTGATCAACCACACGCTCAATAATTCATAAAGAATCATCTGATGTAGCCTGTTCAAATAACTTATAAAGCTTCCCTCTTTTGTCAGGTTTGTAAGATACAAATAAGATAATAGTATCTGAAGACATATCACGATAATGAGACACAAACCATCAGATAAATGCATCAAGATCGTCTTTTTCTTTGGATGACTTTTTATCATCAGCGGCCAACGGTAGTCAATGAATAATAATACATGATTTTGATGCAAAAAGTCATCATCACGTCATCGTAGCAATGATCTGTGAAACTGGCAACGGATGCTCCTTAAATACAAATATTGATTCTGGCCCAAACTTAGATGTGAAAGCATTCATCCACTTATGAAGCTCTTGATCTACCAAAAACGGTTCTCCTGTTAATAATGTAATTGGTTTAGCCATACATAATACAACAAATATAAATATAATTCACTATCAGATACCTGCCATTAAAATCAACTCTGTAATTCTACCATATTATAATACTTGCCCCTTATTGCAAGTAACTGTTCATGAGTTCATGATTCTACGACCTGACCTCCATCGATGTACAGAATGTGATCACTATGTTTGACCGTCTGTAGTCTGTGTGCAATGACTATCACTGTCTTGCCGTTGAATAATTCATTGAGTGCTTGAGTTACGAGTTCTTCATTTTCACTATCTAATGCTGATGTAGGCTCATCTAATAAGATAATGTCTGGATCTTTGAGCATAATCTTAGCAATGGCAAGTCTTTGTCTTTGTCCACCAGAAAGACGAACTCATTTTTCTCCTATCTCTGTCTGTAGCCCATCCTTAAATTCATGAATAAACTCACAACGAGCAAGCTTGATAATTTCTTCAATCTCTTGTTGTAGTTCTTCTTGTGCTCTCTTAGATGTTCACTGTTGTTCTCGTGTTCCTTCTTGCTTGTCCTGCATTCCATACGTCAAATTCTCCCAGATTGTTCCATCAAACACTGATGGCTCTTGAGTAAGATATCAGATATGAGGATAGTAAGACTGCAAAGAGACATGATTTCATAATTCTATGTTCTGTGGTGTAGGTAGCTCCTGTCAGTCGACTAAAATCTGTCATGATTGAGGATGAAGATATCATGCAATCAGTTTGACAAGAGTAGATTTACCACCACCACTGGGTCCCACGAGTGCGATACGGGATCATCAAGGAATTGAAAGGGAGAAGTTTGAGAAGATTAGGGTGTTTTCTTGATAGCTGTAGGTGATATTTTTGAGAACTATAGATCATCATTGAGGTTTAAAGATTGAGCCGGTAGAGTAGCCAAGGATTTGAGGTCAGTGAAGTAAAGAAAACAAATCATCTATCTTTTCTTTGGAATCAATAAATGTTTGATATTCATTGGTTATTGACCATACTTGACCAAATAACCTATTTACTACCACAGTCATTAAGGTTAATGTCGCAAAATCCTGATTACCCATAATTATTTGCGTACCAATAACGCCATACAGTCAAATTTCAACTATACCTGAAATAAAGTTAGTAGAATTATATGCTACAAGATATAAGGCAAACTCTTCTGTTTTATCTTTAATCTTATAATATTGGTGTTGTACTAAATCACTCTCCATACACTGCTGTCACTGTTGAATAATCTCAAACCTATTGGTCACCATTTTATGTTTTTGCCTTGAATTTTCCTGAAAAATTTTATTTCTCTGTTTTCTTATAGGAGAAATACGATGATCAATCTGAATAACCAAATAAGACATACCCAATACAACTCAAAGCGATATTATAATACCTATCCATGAATAAAGACTATATACATAATACAATGCAAAAACAAAGGAAACAATAACCCTTACTATATTATCAAATGAACGATCTAATACACTTGCCCATGACCATGATCCATCACTAATTAAATGTGATACTTTGCCAATACCAGCAGATTCAAGATATTGATGATCTAATGTAAAAAATTTTTGATAGATCCATCCATAAATACTGGCTGCAAAAGAATGTATAGCAGTACGAGCACTCTTAACTACTACAAGTGATAGTATAATATCACAAACAACTAATCCGATACCCACATAAACAAACCACAACAACTGTGGTTGATTTAATGATTCAATATTTATTACAGCTTGTCTTATGACTTCAACTGAAGCATAGGAAACTATAGTCATACCAATTGCCTTCAACAAAAGAAAGGTTATAGTTTTTTTATTCTCAAAAACTGGCCATATCAAATCTTTGATGCCAGTAATGTATTCCTTATTTTTATCTACATCATTAGTCATCAAAATACAATAAAATTGTAAAGTTTTATCTCTATTTTTTATCCATCTTCTGACTCTCTGACATCTTTATTACTTCTTCTTTGCTCTTTTGGCCCTCATCATCTCTCTTTTGCGCTCTTGGTTGATGGTTTGTTTTTCATCTTTTTTCTTGAGGACAAATGCCCTATCTTTATCAGCCTTCTTCGCAATACGGTTACGACGGAGTGGGTGACCATCTTTACGAGTAGGTTTAATTCTTTTAGCTCAATCTCTTCATTCACTATGAGTAGTTGAGTCATCGTTATCTTTTATAATCATCATCTTAGATTTGGGCGACTCTTTGGCTGGAGTCTTGAGAGCCCTTTTGATCTTGTCAGCCTTGAGCATTTCCACCTCTCTATGTTCACTATCAAATTCATTCTCGGTATCTTCCTCCTTGTCCTTCCTCCTTGTCCTCGATTCCCGCTTTTGCCCATCCTCTTCTTTATCCTTAAATTTGATAGTAATGGGGACTCCATCCAGACCAAATACGCTACGAAGTACATTTTGTACCCAACGAGTAAATGCATAATTAGCCTTACCAATATCATTAATAAACAAGACAATCGTAAGTGGTCTGACTTCTACCTGTGTAGCATAATAAAATTTACATACTTTGTTTTTGGGGAAGCGTGGTGGATTAGCTAACCATGCTTTTTTGAGAGTATCATTGAGCTTATGAGTAGAGATACGCTGATCACGTCAATCATGGATCTTCTTGGCCCATTTCATCACTTTCTCGATACCCACTCCATCACGAGCAGAAATAGTAGTGATCGGTATCCATGGAGCCCATGTGAGCAACTTATTTGTTACTTTTTTCAGCTCATCAAGCTGAATAGTGTCCAACAAGTCAGTCTTATTTAATACTACGATACATGGAACCGCAAGCTCAATCATCTCTCATAATAGTGTCATATCTTGATTGGTCCATCACTCATTCGCATCAACCATCAATAGGCAGATTGGCTTCACAAATTTGATCATTGATAAGGTCTTATCAAAAGCAATCTTCTCCAAGCCATGAATCTTACCCTTGCGACGAATGCCAGCTGTATCATAAATACGCCAATAACTACCTCACCATGAACACTCTCACATCAGATAGTCTAATGTTGTACCAGCTACATCACTCACATGAGCAACCATCGTCTTACATAGTTTATTGATGAGTGTAGATTTGCCACTATTTGGTTTACCTACGATTGCAATCTCAATATGTTGTGTGCCTCATGGCAGTGCCGCTCCAGGATGATCTGTAATCCAGTCCCTCAACTCTTCCATTCCATAGCCATGTTGTGTTGAAGATAAGATCATCTGACCTATACCCAAACTCAGATACTCACTAGTGATCAACTCTGGATTCATATAGATATCTGCATTATCTACCTTATTGATCAGGAGCACAGATTGGGATAATTTTCAGGCACGACGCAGCATTGATACAATTTCATGATCATTTGCAGTCAATCATTCACGATGATTAATTACTACTACAAACACATTACCTTCATCAATAATTTGTTCAATAAATGGTTTTTCCGCATCAAAATCATACAAACCAGGACTATCAACAAGCTCATACCACATGCCATGCAACTGTGCATGATCACGAAGTAACTCTCTTGTGGTACCAGGAATCTCTGTAACAATAGCGCGGTGCGACCCTACAAGACGATTAAATAATGATGACTTGCCAGCATTGGCAGTTCAAATGATTCCAACTTTCATATATAACAGATAGTCAAATGATAAATTTAGAAGATGAATAAGTACTAGAATGACCTACCTCAAACCCCTACGTACTTGCATTAGAACAACGCAAGCATAATAATATAGCAGCACAATCCATAAAATTATACCTATCATACTGATTTAGTGTTAAAATTCGAGTGATTTTGTCAAGATACAATTTGAGTCTTGCAACACTGAGTCTGATCGTTATATGTTATATGAATGAACTACTCTCAATACCAACAAAATAATAGATCCATCACCATTGTAGATATGAGGCATCACTATGAGATAGTGAGTGATTTGGCGATGAGAGGAATCCGCAAATATCTCACCGATGGCAAGAAGGTAGGCATCATCCTCAATAAAACTGGCTACTACACCAGTATCATCTGTCATGACTGTGGCGAGACGATGTATTGCACTCAGTGTCATCTACCGATTACGATCCATGGGACGAGTGAAAACCTAGGATTTGCCATGTGTCACTGCTGTAGATCGACGTATAATATCCCAAGCTCATGTGAACACTGTAGATGAACCAAACTCCAATACCGCGGGATGGGACTCGAGCAGCTGTCAGACTATCTCATTACTCAAACCTGAATCAAGCCACTCATTATCCAGTCTAGCGTCGTCAACTCATCTCGCAAAGCAACTACCATGTACGAAGCTCGAGACACAAACCAACTCATCATCGGAACATCACTCATTACAACAAGCAATACTCAACACCAATTTGACCTCTTGGTGTATATGGGAGCGGATCAGGGTATGAGTAAGCCTGACTTCAATGCGATGTTTGATACGTTTTATAGTGTGTATGATAGTGTGAGAAATCATGCTCATGCCAATGTTGTCGTGCAAACCTATAGTCCCGATCATGAGCTCTGGTGATTTGTAGGTCGTGGCGATGAAGCAGGATTTACTACTCGAGATCAAGAATACAAAAAACTTCACTCTTACCCACCCTACTCACAAGTCTGCGTCCTCATGTACAAGCATGAAGTACAGTCAAGAGTCTATCGCACCGTACAAAAATTATTTAACGAACTCAACTATCTCAAAGAATACCACAGGCGTGATGATATTCAACTATACCAGACTCCACCACTGGTATTCAAAAAATTTGGCAAGTTTCACTATCATATTATCCTCAAGTGACCAGAGATCAGATCTTTTGTGGATCTTGCATTCCCGCTATGTAAGATCTATGAGAGAGGTTTCAAGGTTGACCGAGAGCCGAGGAATTTGGTATAATGATCATCCAATATATAAAGCCACCATGAGATCAACCTCACCATATAAGACACTATAAAGATCTTTTTGACAAAAAATCACTCAATCATGAGTGACTTTAATGTAGTACTAATCAGATAAACACATTCTCTATAATGATACGGCTACTATGAATACTTCTCAATCTCCGCTTTGATCTCATGATTGAGAGGATCAAGCTCGAGCATACGATACAAAATCTGAACATATAAATCATAATATTCTGACTCATGATATAGTTGAGCGAGTGTCGACAGATAATCAGAATTTGTGGGCCTAAGTTTGACCATCATTTTAACACATTCAATTGTTTTATCGAGTTCTTTATTATGATAGTAAACTTCAGCTAGTGACATCCAATATCTAGGATTCTCTGCCTTATCTTGAACCAGTCTCTCCAAAATAATTTGTGCATTGTCTCGTTCTCCAAGCTTAATATAACAATTTGCACTCATTGCTAATGCCTTATCATCAGTGGGATCAATTGCTACAAGCGTACGATAAAGACCTAGTCCTTTTTTATATTCAGCTTGCTCATAATAATGATCAGCCAACATGACAGTAAATTTATACTCATCTGAATGTAGAGCACGAGCCTCAATCAATTTTTTTTCATATAAGGCAATTTGTCATTTCTCTTTGAGAGCACGTAGATCAAAATTGATCATATCAAGAGATTTTTGACGCTTAATTTCAGCAAGGTCTTGGGGTAGGGTAATAATTTGTTGCTGAAGGATGAGCTCATCAGTAACTCCATCTCCATCATAATCAATTTCAGTTATTGTAGTATGCTGTATTGTGACCTCATCTTGTGACGAAGCTCAACCATCGATCTCAGTCACACTATCAGTATCATATCAAAGCTCAAAATCATCGCTACTCTCTAATTCTGTATATTGTACAGACATATCTTCATTGTGAATATCTCATGTTGTATCATCTGCAATATCTCACTCAGATAGTTCTTCATCGTGATCGATCATATTATGTTCGGCAATAGATGTGACTACTTCACGAGTTACAACTGTACGAGATCTTGTGATCAAACGATATAGCCAAACAATAGGTACGATCACAATAATTAGCAAACTAGCTAACCAAACCAAAACTTCAAGTTGAAACAACATAGGGAGAAAAAAATTATAAAACACAAATAACTAATTTACTTTAAATACAATGAGCTGACTACCTCATGAAATACTCTGCTGTAAAAGCTGTATCATTTGTTGTTGAAATTGTTGAGAATTTGATCTCGCAAGACTCACAATAGATAAATAATTAGCAAGAACATATCTTTCTTCTTGATTTAATTGTGTAAGTTGATTGACGATCAACGGATCTGACAATTGCTGAGTCAGATTGACCAACTTTTGAACATCTACATCCTTTCCAAATATATCAGCAATATCTGAAATTCATGTTTCAGGGATGGTAATTCTTTGGGCCATCAATTGCAATACCGGAGTAAGGAGCCTATTACCCTCTTCTCACCAAAATCTCACAGTAGCAAGTTGAGTCTTTAGTAAAGATAAGTCACCAGTTCATCATCCAAAAGCCGACTGCAATTGTTCATCACTGAGAGTAAATGCATATTTAGCAGCAATATTATTAGTACTAAATAGTTCAATATATCATGCATCTACTAATCTTGCTAAAGAAGACATAGCACCATGTTGAGTAATCAGTCAAGTATCTGGATCAATCTTAGCAAAAATACGATCACGCAAGGTTAAATTTCACTCACCCATAGCTACTGACGCAATATTAGGATCAATCACCAAATATTTAATATTTTTATCTTGCAACCTAAGATATCAACGACACACATTTTCATCACTCATCCACTCCCAGAATGACATTAGAAATCAATCAGAAATAATGTTATACTGATTATATAAGAAGTATGGCATATAGGTTCATGCAATTAATACAGCATCCTTGGATCACTTAACAGCATCAATAGCCCTAATAGTCTTGTTATAATGAGGAAACTGAAGATCAAAAATATCTTTACCAGAGACACCATATGTAATTTTCGGCTGCACTGTCAAATCAGGTGTTATTTCTTGAAGAATTGCATTGGATGTTTTATATTGCACAAACACTCATCATCATCACTGCGAGCCAATACGGATGAAATTCAGTAGAAATTGAATTGATACAATTACTCACAGCAACCATAATACAGACGACAACAATGTTAACTGTATACTATGATCAGATTTTTCTCTTCGTCTATCATAGATAACAATCATAGACATCATTGTCCAAATGATCAAACTAATACCATATCGTAAAATTGCACTTCAACTTACCCACCAAATAATCCATGCCATCACAGTGGCAACCGGCAATAGCGCATAGCGACGATCACGGACTATCAACCAGACAGCACCTGTTAGTAAAATCACCAGTAAGTGTAACCACACCACACCAATATCCGTATAATAACTACTCAAATTTTGCAATGACCAATTGTAGGTAATATTGAGAGGAACTAGAAAACGATAAGGCACTCATACACTTGTAGTATCACGATATATGATTTTATCTTGCCAGTAAATCGTTAGCTGTCTGATAAGATTTTGACGAATATAGGTCTCACTCAAACCAGCATCTCTATATACTTGTGCTTGTTCTATAAATTTTGATGCACCTCACTGTAACTGCGATCATATATTATCAATAGATCACTGAGCAATCTGATCCTGCATCTTACATAATGTAATTGCATCCGCATCCCATCAAATACATGTATTACGAGGAACGATGAATCACCACCAAGGACGAAGCCACTGTTTTGATCAGTATCAAATATATCTACCAAGATCTTCTCATGCTCATTCTGTCGTAGCTGTAAGCAGTCAATCATACAAACTTGCCTGATCAATTCATTGTGATGACAAGCTACATGATCTAGATGGCACACTTGATCCAGCCTGCGCAAGAAGTACTGTTGGCTGATCTGAAGATGTCATATGCTGATCTCAGCGACTATCAAATCCCATCAATACACCTTTTATGTATCCTCATACACCATCTATTGATGTTTGTGTTGTATGTGATCTTCGCATCATCAAAGGAGTCTTCAAAATAGCAAGCAGTCCCACCATAACCACTCACCAAATCACTACATATCTCCATTGAGGTATTGATTTTGTTCATTTTTTTATAATTCCAAACGCTATGAGCGCTACTCATAGTATCATATAAGCTATTCATAGGGTGTGTGAAATATACAATGGAACTGTCATCAAATCAATCAAAGCCATCAACCCCAAAATCACTAATCCTAATCATACCAACGAAAACACTCCTCACAAAACACCAGCAGCCAATAATGCAACTGAAGCAAAATCAAATAGTGATGTAGGTTTTGCAAAAACTGCAGTCGCACCAATCACTCATGAAACAATAGCCCACGAAGTATGGCTCAATCAAATCATATCAATACCCTTTTCTTCATCTACTCACTTATAATAAGGGAGCCAGTATAATGCTGTTATCAAAGTAGCTAAAGCAAGAGCTAAAACACCAAAATCTGACTTATTGTCAACAAATACAAGGAATGCTCACATACCACTTGTCATCCACGATAATAACACAACCCATCAGATCTGATAATGCTGAATACGATCTGACAAATGTAAGTATCTTATCAACGATCTAATGAGTCCCCAGACAAAGATCATCACAATAATTGTAACCATGAAATTCATGACTACCGCCCACGTATCTGGCCAAATCCATCCTCCAATTGTCTGAAAAGCATAACCAAACTGAAACCACAGTGCTACATAAGTCAGCCGTGGAGACGGACTAAATTGTGCGGACAAAGAATTCCATAAATATCAGTGATGCTCTGCCCAAACCTTTGGGAAATACATATATGCATGATTGGCATCCCAGGCCGTAGGATAAGGAATGTATGCTAACATCAAACCATAACACACATACATGATTGTCATAATAAACAAAACTGTTGTCAATGCTTTGGTTCACGTACTAAATCATAGATGACGTCATGCCATATCAGTAATATAATGAGCGATTTTGGACCACAATACCTTCTCTTTCCATATAAGATATCAACACGCAACCATATATCATACCACAACAAGCTGATATAACATTGTTGTCATAACCAACACCCAACTCACTCACAGTCATGCAACAAAACCATATACAAGGGCAAGAATAATATGATCAATCGTCTCTACGTCACGACGATGAATATGACGAAATAGATATGCACCACCAGATCGCATACCACCAAGCACAAGAGCAAATCATCATAACATCAATAATATATTGAGAGGTAGAGCTATGTATGCCGAACCCACAAATGTGTCTCTAATAGCAATAAATGCATATGCAAACACAAGAATTGATGCAACTACTGAATATAACAATCACCTTGATGATAGTTGGGGGGATCGCATACGATATCACACAGGGATACCAGCGGCAATAATTCACCATAAGAGCAATAACCAATTAGATCCATCACCCAACATTTGCACATAATACAAATGCTCTTGATAGTAACCATGAAATACAATTGCGCCGCCAATGATCAAATATACAAGCAACCATATATACATACTCACCAATTTTTTCATTACAATATATAACATAAAGAGTAAAAACGATAAGATCCGAGACAAATACTTATCCCAGATCACCGCAAAATCATATAATACTATTTTTTAAACTTAAGTGATTTGATTACTTTTTTACGTGTCCATCATGACATACCTACGCTAACATAATCCGTACCTCAGTTTGGCAACCTCACAAAACGATATCCATCAGGATCTACTCTCATTTTGGTTTCATAGCAAATTTTACGTCATTTCAAAAACCAATGATAACTATTACCTTTTGCATTAGTTTGTACTCACATCACACCCAATTCTTTACCCTCTTCTACCGAAAGAGCTCTTTTGGGATATTCAAATCTTTTTGCTCCTTTAGTTCTCTTTGCTTGCTTTGCTTGTTGTGCTTTCTTGGCAGCAATACCTTGTTTGTTTGTTCTAGACATCTATAATTCAATAAAAAAATATAAAAATAAATATATCATATCGACTATATATTTTTTGGATTTATAAAAAAAACCATTATCATACATACTGATAAGATGACTATATCATCCTACTGAAACCAGTTATAAGAATAATGATGTTTATGTGTAATGCAAGAAACTGCTATTATTTTCACTGTGCTTTTTTCTGACGAAAAGATACTAATCATCTTTGTGCTTGGTAGTTGATAGGTATACGATATTGATCATACATTCTTCATCCGCCATATTTCTCATACACCAACTCTTTTTGTAAAACTTTAAGAATATCTCATTTTTGTTACACCATTCTACCTATAATCACATCCTTATTGGGAAGCCTGATCTGCTCATACAAAATCTGATATAATGGATGATTAGGTCCAAAGTAAGAACAAGCTAACTAAGCTCATACTCTGAATACAATTCTGGCATTATCAAAAATTATAAAAACTAAAATATCAACTATCCCAAATCTTTGAACAACTGATACATCGTCAACAAGAACAAGAAGATGATAAAGATGGCAAATATAATTCATTTGATAATTGATGTTGCTTTTTTGAATTTATCAGACTCTCATTGACCAGTTGCTAGCATTACACCAGCATAAATAAGATACAACACAGCAATCAATCCTATAAGCCAACCAAACAACCTACTTACTTGAATAATCAGATCTACTGCTCTCTGTTGGAAATCTGGAGCATATGCAATAAAGTAGACATAGTCAACCACCCTAATTAATACCAATACTCACAGAATATTGATAATGGCTTTACGAGCCTCTGCAAGCTTATCTTCCTTTTCATATGCTCTAATAATCTGTAAACCATGATAAATAATCAGCACAATAGCCACAAAAAATGCTCCAGCTTTTATGAATGAAATAAAGTTAAAGATAACCCTATCTCTTAAATTCATAATCAGCGTAGTTCATGATCCAGTCTCTACGCCCAATTGACGTAAAATCCGCATTGATCAAAATACCAAAAAACCACCATACATCAGATATAAGAATGAAGTTTGTGCTTTACGAATTTTGTCATCATTGTCAGCATCAATCAAAAATGTTGACCCAATAACAATCAAGAAAATAAAAAAGATCACTCATGCTATCGTCTGCAAAATGGGTCGTAATTTGTTCGTACCTATCACTCCAGGATAAAACATATCTCTTATATTATCTTTCAGCGACTTTGATGCTGTTATCCCAAATGCCGATGGATCATATACTGCAGCATTTTGTGTTCTACTTCATGTTGTCATATACTTAAAAAAATCATTATGAGGATTGGGCAAATTACGAGGCACATTTGCAAAAGCAATCGTATGTATACTCATCATCACAGTCAGCAAACCACATATTCAATATAATCGTCTTTTTATCATCAGATGAGATTAAGAATTAAACTCGCTACTAGTCTCAAAATAAAGTAAAATCATCATAAAACCAACACACCAATGACTATATTGGTGATATTATCTTTTGCTGACTTAATCTTGTCAGATCAAGGATTGGTCACAATAATAAATCAGTTGTAAATAATAAAGATCACCGCAAAACTCATGCCCAAAAATATTATCCACTGCACATATGGACTAATTGCCAACACTAGCACCCATGCCCCATTCGTAATACGATTTTCAGGACCAAACCACATAGCATCAGCGTCAGAATATGTTCTCACTTTTTGCTCAAAGACACTGTGTACTACAGGATTTCATCTTTGCATATTATCAATTACTTGAATTACATTTCCACTCGGTCATCCATAATATTTTGTTGATGCAAAAACTGGTACAATAGATACACTATACAGCAACCAACAACATCATAGTAATATACAATATTTAATCATCATGGAATAATAAGTGATAATGATACGTAATGGCTATAGAATCATGCACTATATAAGCAACATAGCCAATCACACATATCAACTCTATTATACTAAGAAGTTCCTATTTTGTCAAATCAAAGACCATGGTAGATTTCTATCATATGACGTATTTACTGTCTTACTCAATCCAATAATTGTGTAGTCAAATACCATAAATATCATGCCGTATCTACACTACTACTATCCATACTCGACACATCATGATTACCAACCCATACACACACAATGAGCTCATGATCAATTCTTCCTCCACATGTCCGTCCATCCACAAATTTACGACTTGTCCCCGTTTTGACAAACCATCATCAGCGATTCAATAAATTATCTTGACCAAACGAAATAACACGATTGATAGGATTGGAGAGAATTGATATAATGTCCATCCTCTGAGCATTCTTTTTGCTGTCAGCATACCAATATCTCCATAATCTTGCAAATTCAAGTGGGCTCATCTCATATGTACCAAGTCACACAGATAGTCATAATTGTGTAGCCGTAAAAATATCCCTATCCAACTCTAATCATGTAAGATTTTGTCCATAGGTATAGCGAAGTTGATTGATATGAGCAATCACACGAGCTACTCAAAGTTGATAGGTAAGTTTAATTGCTGGAATATTAAAACTATTACCCAATGATTGAGCCATTGTAACTGCTCAATGAAATTGATTATTAAAATTTTTGGGCTCATACAGTGCTCCACCTCATATATCATATGATACCGGTTCATCAATAATGATTGTTCATCCTGTATATCCAAACTCCTCGAATGCCTGAGCGTAAATAAATGGCTTGATTGCTGATCCAGTCTGACGACGAGTACGACATAGATCCAATGTACCTACACGTTCCTCATAAGAGCGACACTGATTGTAAGAAACAATCTGTCACTGTGGTCAGATAACTACAATACAACAATCGTGTGCTTGATGTTGTTCAAGTAATGCGCGATTACTCTGAATGAGTCATTCAATCTGATTATTCAGATATCAGTCAAATATACTACTTGGATACATCTGTAATATCATACGAGTACGAGGATCAATCGCATCATCATGTCGAGATAAGTCATACGTAGTAAGTGGTGACAATTGATTCAGCTGACTACAGTCAGTTGTTGTTTTGGTGCAAATCTGAAGACTCAAGCGCTTAATACGATCAAAATTTGTCTGACGATAGGGATTGGATCCATCCTGTGCTACTGCAATCAGAAACAATATTTCTGACTCAAATAGCTGATCACATTGTGTATCAAAATAATATCTACAAGCAGCATCATATCATACCACTCATCCATTGGGGAATGGTACATGAGTAAGATAATACTGAAGAATAGCAGATCTACGGTTGGTAAGCGTAAAAATGATTGCTCACCACGCTTCTTGAACTTTATGGAACCAAGTTCTCTCATAATTTCACCGGTAATGCTTGAGTAGCTGTTGAGCAATAGTAGATCATCACTGTACGACCTGACCATGAATAAGATTATAATATCATGCTCTCACTATACCATAGAGATCTACACCGATATGAGAACCAAATCTATGATCTTCAGTCTGGATTACAAGATCAGAAATTGATGTAGGGACGTAATTTTTTACGTCCGAATTGATTGATAAGTTTGGTAATTTGGAATAGGTAAAAGCACCTAGACTCAATCACACTAGGAATAACAAGACAATACTAAATACTATTATATTCTTCATTATTGATGATCTAATATGGTTGGCATCTGAGTCGCATAGACACTATCGTCATACATCTGCCATAGCTTAGCGGGTACCATGATACTCTCTCCATGATATGCTCTAAGAATTGGAATAGTAATACGACAAGATTGATTAGATTCAAGTGTATTATAATACAAGAATAATCTATCAAATCTGACTTCATAATGATCTGGCCTACATCATCGACTGCCTTCTACCGTAAATGGCACATCATAGCTACTTGTTTGCTTTGCATTGATTACATCTCATAATTTATATGTGGCTGGTATGTACAATTCTATCGCAGTATGTGGAGCAGGTTGATTAATTTTGAACTGTGCAATTGCATGACCCATTTGTCATGGTTGTATTGTATGAGGCAAAGTCCACTGAAGATATTCAACATTCTTTTTGGTGAGGAGTGATTGAGGAATCTGCGTCATAACAGCACTAAATTTAGAATCAATAATAACAGTATTACTGCATTTCCACTGCACTACATGATCTTGCATAGGAAGATCTGTGAATGTCTTAGTCCACATCTGTCATCATGTCAGTGTAATTTGCTCTTGCTTGTCTGCTCGAGTAATAGTACATGATACTGGTTGACGATCACGATGAGATTGGGATATAGCAATCATCTTAAGTGCAGCAAGATTATCAATAGTACTATATCACCACAATCATTGATCATTTCTCTGACGAATGAGAGCAACAAGAAGCTCCTGATGAAGTTGTTTGGGCTGACTTGATAACTGATCAATAAGTGACTGATATATTGCCAATGCACTACGAGGGGTAACAATAGGATATAGTGATCAATATTCAGTCTGACGTCCGTCAAAATCATCAATATTTAATCTGTCAAACCATTGCTTAGCAAGTTGGGTATCTCACATACGTACAGCAATCGCAGCACCCAATAGCTCTGGTACTACGCGAGCAGTAGTATCACTATTCACAAGCTGTTTGACTTGAGCCATATTCACTCATCACTTCGCATTAGACTTATGATATAAATAATAGAGATATTGATCAGGATTACTTGCTCATCCATTGGAATCAAGATAACGCCCAAGCTCAGTCAGCTTACGCTCATATCATAGATATAACTGAGGATATTGGACCATCATACCATACACATACACTGATATCATATACTCTGAAGACCTATCTCAACAATAGCTAAATCATCAATCAGATCATTGATATGTTCGGATTCTTGTTCTCGCATTCTGGACTGCTTCAGACAATGAAAAGTTCTCTTGATAAGGGCTCACAACCAAATCACCGCTAATATAAGAACTTAACACACCATCAGCTGCCAATGACTGAGTAACTAATAATGCACTGACAATAGATAAGATTTGTTCAGCACAACCATAAGGATATTGAATTATATAATCAAGCTGATTCTCCAAGGAAAGTATCGGAATCTGACCAAGCGTCATAGTTATTATCGGGTTCAATGAGCCAGTCATCATAGGATAACTAATAGTTCACTGCTGATCAACCACTGTCTTGAGTACTTGAGTTGTGAGACCATTGGTTCTCAGAGGAATCACTTCACTTGACGCATCACTATATTTTCATACTTGAGCCTGTGTCAGTATAACAATATCGCGATACTGATACCACTTTGGATCGATCGTAATTCATACTACTGTAGATCCATTGAGTTGAGCTTTCGTAGTTTGCTGGGAAATAATCTGATCATCAATCGTCTTAATAGTAGTTATCACATTGACTGGAGTATCAGCAAATTTCATCACTCATGATGTAATACCAAGTACCTTAATAGGCATTTGAATTGTATCTCCGATAGTCAGATATAACGGTAGATTAGGTTGCACAATAAGATCTTTGGTAGCAAGAATATCACGAGTAGTTGTACCTACTTTGCTATCCATACTAATACCCACTACATCAATCGTCCATGTTGTTAAATTATCTGGTAATGTAAACGTAGTTGTCCATATCCCATTGGTAGTAGTAACTCATCCTCTTCGATATGCTACATCATCAAATTTCTGCCTCAAAAATCATAAAGGATTAGCTCATCATCAACCTCATCACTTACCTCATTCCTGACTAAAGACCTTCAGTCACTGATATAGCCATTTCATATTTGTATAATTGATCCGTGTTGTGCCCATTGATACAAAGAAATCAGACAACGGAGATTTAAAATACGAATAAAGATCATTGAGTGATTTATCAACTACTCATACTGATAACCTTGCATCAACTGGCTTACCCTGATAATCTGTAGTCTTTACTGTCAATGTAACCTTATCTCATGGCTGATATGTATCCTTATCAGTTGAGATATCAATAGCGAGCTTCATCAAATTTTGATTAATTTTGACCTGATTGTATCATTGCCACATACGAGGTTCACGACGTACTTTATTTGTTGACGATTGATTAATCAAATCAAATCACGCAATCTGTGTCACCGATACTACCGCACTAGGATAATAAGACTTCTTCGCCGGAATTGAAAGTTGCGACCCATCAAGTGTTCTCACATAATGATCAAGAATACGATCTCATTGTTCTACTGTAATCAATACAGTAGCTCAGTTGATATATGGTGTAATATTGATAGGTATAGCCTGACCTTCATCATACTGTTGCTGATCAATCGACACAGTAAGGGTGTAATTATTATTCATTGACCCAAAATTATATCACTGTCAATCTGCATACCAAATTGATTTTTCGTTACGACCAATCTCCTTGCCCGTCGAATCAAATGTCTGAACAACAAGCAACCAGTCACCAGGTTTGTCAATTACTTCAGTTGGGATAATACCTTTGGTATTTTTCAAACTACCTGACATAACAGGCACATAATATGAACCATTATAATACATTGAACCATCAACTCACTGATTCATTGACTGCGTACGTCGATCAAAATAATACCATGTATAGCTGGTAGTAGTATCCTTGATAGATCATGATAATAGATATGGTATCGAAGTAAGTTGCTTGATTGTCTGAGCATAATACCAATCATATGGATCCCCTCATAAACCAATACTTACCAGTGGATATAAATCATAATAATCTACTACAGCATGAGTCTCATTAGAATTAAGGTCTGTGATAGTCGTTGCAATTTTGAGTGTTGATTGTTTGGATGGAATCATGCTTCATGTGAGCAACGTCGCTATCACTGGCTTAGAAGATCATCATCATGCAAGCGTACCTCACGCATACGTACTATTACTATGCTGTAAGCTAAGATCATAATAATACTCCGATTCATCTGACATATCCCACCACCATCGTCACCATGATTGACTTGCGACTGATCGATCAGTACGGTATGTCCATCCCACTACTGGTGCACCAAAATAATATTCTGGTTTAATGCGCAGATCAATAGCATCCTTATCAACATCAACTTCTTGGTTAATGAAAAAAGTAGGTTTTTGATATTCGTTGATTTTGATTGTTTGAGTATATGACGTATCATCACCTGCCACAAACTGTACTACATAATCATCAACCTGAATATCCTTGGGAATATCAAATGATGTATTAAATCAACCATATCAATCCAAGACCATGCCAGTACGCTGCAATATGATCTTATCCCAGTCAGTAGTTGAGCGAACTATGACAGACACAGTCACTCAAGATGTAGATGGACGAGTAGCACCAATATCTGTAATGTTCCTATACCATCCAGCTACAAATAACTTATCACCAGGCTTATAGAGACCTCTATCAGTATATCCATAAATCCTTGCATCAATACTATATCACCACGTAGGGATCGTCGAACTATCAACAACATCTCCTATCTTGATGGCTGACTGCATATCAATGGACTTATCACGTGTCCACATCGTTGTTTGATTAGTACGACCTCACAATGTCACAAATCATCGATCATCACCCTTCTGCACAGTGAGTGCTGTCATATCTCCTCGAGATGAAGTTGGTATACGATAAGGTCGTGTAGTGATGGTTTGAGCACCCGTAGTAGTCCATCCAGACTCAGTAGCCAATTGATATAATTGCAATTGCACCGATCATGTAATTGGTGCCCCAGACTGAAGATCAAATAACCAAATATATGCCTCATCTGCTGATTGCTTGACATAAATACCAATCTGCGTCTGAACAAATAACTGAGATGCATTATTTTTTGTATAAGGTGTTTTGACAGAAAATGCTTTGGATCTGCTCAACTGAGAAGGTACTTTAAGATTTGCTACCTGAGGATCTCGATATAACTCTGTGGTTGATGTAAGTAATTGATTAATAGGTGAAGTCTGACACACAAAGAGAATATCTTCAAGTCTAGCGTATGTTATTTCTCCATCTTGGTGTCATGCTTGATTAAGTTGCTGCGTAATATCTTGTTGAGGTCTTCGCTCACATGAATAGTATGACAATGTTGTAGTAGCAATATTTTGATAATCAACCTGAATAGCATTGTCCCACACTCATTGTGTCAGAAGGTTGATGCCTTCTCATCTCACTATCGCTGACTGCAATGAAGGTTTCATTGCTCACATGACAAAATTGAGATCAACGGATCACGTAATACCAAACTGATCTACCACAATTACTTCATCAATACGGTCACCAGATTGAAGCTTAAGATCGAATGCGACACAGCTTGGACCATAACAATTTTCAAATGAAACATCTTGCTTTAAACGGACACCTGAATGAATCGTTGATAAGAGATTATTGGTTTTCTCTACATCAATCACAATACTATTCGATTGTGTACGATATCACTGATAATATCAATATTCTTGAGCATATGTGCTGATAATTTCTGGTGATAATAGTAGCGTATTATATACCAATAAACTACTACGATACAGCCCTCACCATTGATCATATAGTGTAATTTCATAAGATTGCTGTGGCTGTAGAGCGCTTGTATCAATCATAATCATGTCTCACCGTAGTGACAGCGGTACTCACTGACCACTTACTACGATCGAACCAGACACAAACTCAATCAATCACTGTGTACGAGGTAGTGATAGACGAGTTCCTTGTGGATAAGCCTGATCACTCAGTAGTCGTGTGATGGGATTTTGAGCATCAATGTCCTTAGAGTACTGATTGTTTGTAATAGATCATGATCAAGCGCGACCAGCGTATTCATATGTCAGACTAAGTTGATAAAGATCTGGACGAGCGACATACCATCTTGCATATCAATACGGACTAATTGGGCCACAGGCATTAGAACCACTAAATTGAATTAAATTGGGTGTGGGATTTTTGATTGTTAGTGCTAGTACCTTTTGGTCACCAAGACTAATAGTCTGACCATCAACAATTGGGCGCCAACCCGATCACCACTGACGTACATGATACATCAGTCCACTAGTGCTTGTGTCCCATGTGATCTGATTATTAACGATATCAAGGTAGCATGTTGCAATAGAACTCATTGTAACATTAGTACTTTGCTGCATCTGATTGAAACCATATCCAATATCGTACCTCGTCATGTTTGCGATACTATCATCAAGCTGAACTCCACTGATATTAGCATCAAATGCATGGGTCGTTATCTGATAATGATCTCACCGATAGCCCCATTCACTATATGATGGCTTGGGAAGAATCTGCTCCAATGATACTGTCTGAGTGATTACGCCATCAATCACATCTTCTTGAGAAGAATCAATAAGATTAGTGCTAGGACTATCAATTCATCCCCTACTACAACCAGCGAGAACCAATAATCAAACAAAAACAAAAAAAGATCAAATACGATGTAGTAGGTTCATTGAGTCATGATTTAAAAATACTTGTCCAAGTGTGTAGTGATTATGCTAGATAAAAGCAAGGACAAATCGAGTCTGATAGTAGTAAATTTTCCTCTTGAAAAATAAAAAATTCTGACTATAATAGCACCTATATTACTTACGTGCTACTATCATGAATACTAACTACACCCTCAAAGCTACCGAAGCCTTGCAGAAGGCACAAGATACAGCGACACTGCGCAAACATAGTGTCCTCACTAACCTACACCTGCTCGATGCACTACTCAATCAGTCAGACGGACTCGTGCCACAACTCATCGGACCAGCATGAGCCAATGTCAACCAACTCAGACAACAGGTTGAAGACGCGATTGACAAACTCCCTGTCGTGAATGGGAATACGCAACTCGTGCCAAGCTCATGGTTTAACAATGCGATGCAGACAGCAGGCGCCAAAGCTCGTGCCATGGGAGATCAATATATCTCGACTGATCATCTCTTGCTCGGGATCTTGTCGGTGGATGATGAAGCCAGCAAACTCATCAAAGCACAATGAGTCAGTGATACACAGATCGAAGCACTCATCATCTCCTCTCGCCAGGGCAAACCACTCACCAGCAACTCACCTGAAGCCACTCAAGAAGCTCTCGAAAAATATGGGAGAGATCTGACTAAACTCGCTCGTGATGGTAAGATTGATCCGATTATTGGTCGTGATGATGAGATCCGTAGAACCATCCAAATCCTCGCCAGAAGAAGCAAGAATAATGCCGTCCTCGTGTGAGATCCATGAGTAGGTAAAACCGCAATCGTGGAGTGACTCGCTCAGCGTATCGTCAAATGAGATGTACCAGATATCCTCAAAGA
>Ga0209812_10000766_pt1 | contig 26334 bp, 20 predicted proteins | sample JI71714BDNA_FD_187502 | JGI IMG/M metagenome (GOLD analysis project Ga0209812, IMG submission 187502) | Wastewater effluent complex algal communities from Wisconsin, to seasonally profile nutrient transformation and Carbon sequestration -... | ecosystem: Engineered > WWTP > Effluent > Algae...
AAATGTTGATTTGAGGTTTTAAGACGGCGAGTGTTTGAGCGGGCTGACGGTAGCAGCCCGCGAGTTTCGCCGGCGCCTCAAATCGGCATTTTTCAGCGGGCTTTCGAGCGACATGGGGTCGCCTTTTGTTGGTTACTTATTTTGGCGAAGCAAAATAAGTAACTCGCCCAAGGGGCGAAACGCTTTTAAAAAAGCTCGCCGCGAAAGCAAAAAGGAATATTACAAACCAAGCTGCCTGCAAGGCAAAAGACCGCTGATGGCACATAGCAGCAAACCTACAACGTGGCGCTTTGCGTGCAACTGCGGGTCAGCTCCATTGCCACCTGTAGATAAATTCAACACAAGCAACCACCCTTTACTCGGATCGGCGTTGATTTGCGACACAACATCGAAGCTTTGGTGCAAGATCGCATAATTCACATTATGCTGCGTGCAGTGTTGATGCATATCACATGATCACGTCGAAGGAGAGTTGATGCGCGCACTTAGCAAACGCGATTGGAACAACGTCATTATTTTTGCCGTGTTGGGCTTGATGCTGATTTTTTATTTAATTCCGGCGCAGCTGGAGAAAAACCGGCAGCAACCTATTCAAGTGTTACCTAGCGATGCGTTATTGCTGCAAATCGATTATGGCCAAACACGTTTAGTGCAAGCTGGGGCAGGTCAGTGGCAATTCCAACCTGCGCAACCGCAGTGGCCCGCGGCCACCACGGTGCTCGCGGCCTGGCAACAGCTGCAATTAACGGCATTACCGCAGTCGCCGCAATTACCGACGCAACCTTTAGCGCGCGCCGCGGTCTTGCTGCATGCCCAGCCGCAGCCACAGCAGTGGTGGTTATACGCGATCCAGACCGCGGGGGAGACGGCATTTTTTCTGCAGCGCCAAGGCCAACCGGCGATTTATGCCGTAACGGCGGAACAAGTTCCATTGCTATTTCCCAACCATAGATAGCGTCCGGCGGGCTTGGCTGTGTGTCTGTTGGTTGTGTTTCGCTAAAATATTGTTTCCGCGAGCTATGTTGCACCAGCAAGCGGTGTTTGCCAAAGAGATGAGCGTATGCCCGAATTACCTGAAGTCGAAGTTTCCCGTTTAGGCATAGCGCCTGCGCTGGAAGGAAATTTAATTGAACGCGTGATTGTACGTCAACCGATGCTGCGTTGGCCGGTCGCGGCGGAGGTGATCGCACTGCAACAGCAACCGGTGCAGGCGGTACGACGGCGCGCAAAATATCTCCTGATCGATGTGCCACAGGGCAGCATTATTGTGCATTTGGGCATGTCTGGGCATTTAAAAATTGTGCCCTCCAGCACCCCGCCATTAAAGCATGACCATGTTGATTGGGTGTTGGCCGATGGCCGTAGCCTGCGTTTGAATGACAGTCGTCGCTTTGGCGCTGTGTTATGGCAAGATCCACTGCAGTCGCACGTGTTATTGACGGCGCTAGGGCCTGAGCCTTTAACCGACGACTTTGATGGCGCTTTGTTATTTGAACGCTGCCAAAGCCGCAGCAGCGCCATCAAATTGGTGTTGATGGATAATCATGTGGTGGTCGGGGTTGGTAATATTTATGCCAACGAAGCTTTGTTTAAAGCCAGGATCCGGCCAACAACACCGGCGCGTCAGCTGAGTTTGGCGCAGTGCACTGTGCTCGCGGCCGTGGTGAAACAAACCTTAGCAGCGGCCATTACACAAGGCGGCACCACCTTAAAGGATTTTAGTGACGCCAGCGGGAAAGCGGGCTATTTCAAACAAGAACTACTGGTATATGGCCGCGGTGGCCAGCCCTGTTTGCACTGCCACACGCCACTTGATGAAATTCGCTTAGGCCAGCGTAGTACCGTGTTTTGCCCTCAGTGTCAGCCGACACCCTAGCGAAGCTGTGCCAATCGGCGTTGGCTCGGCTAAAACGGCCGTTTGGCTATCAAGCGCCAGCGCCAACCAGATAGCTCTGGATTGTCGGTGACAGGTTTAGCTAAATCAATACTGATGATACTGCCGCGGCTGGCGTGGCTTGGTAATAAACGCAGGCCAATGCCATAGCCATGCAGTCGCTGCTGGTCGAGTTGATTCTGGTAATAGGGATTATCCCAGGCACGGCCACTATCGACAAAGCCTGCGATGGCGACATCCATCAACTGATACAGATGCCAATCGGTGATGTAGCGGTATTCCATACTGGTGACCAACGATTTTTGCCCATGTTGGTAATACAGCGGAAACGCGCGCATACCATCGTCGCCACCGAGGCTAAACAGTTGATCTCGAAACAGTTGTCGACCACGATTGAGTTGTAGCTGTGTCAGTAGAATATGCCGTTCGTTAAATTTATGAATGTAATACAGCTGACTGTGCCATAACTGCTGGCGCAGCGGCGCTGTATGCTCTGCCATCGGCGGTGCCGGTACAAAAAATTGGCCAGATGACAGCTGCATCGCGGAAGTCGCTAGGTTGGCCTGAGGTACATTGTCCTGAGGCACATTGTCCAGTTGCAAACCAGACCAACTAACCTGCATTACCAACCAGCTATGATCGGTCAGCGGCCATACTTTATCGGCTTGGACATGTTGCAACCATCCCTGTTCGTATGCCCCCAGCGCAGGTAACACTTTGCCAAGCCGCGCTCGCAGTTGCCAGCCTAAGTTAATATCTTCGGTGCGGTTAAATAAAAAGAAGTTGGTGTATTTGCGATAATCCGCCTGCAAAAAACTCCACTGTACCCACAGATTGGAAAGATCGCGACGCGCCGGCAAGCCGAGGGTGGTACTCTCGAGCGTTTCAAAGTGCTCATCATTGAGCGTCACCCCAAGATGCACGCGCTGCGCCCAATTGGCGCCACTGGCCCAGCGCCACGCGACTTCGACTTCCGCCATGCTTTGCTTGCTTTGGTAGCGATTAATCTCATCACCCAGCGCATATTCGGTGAGTTCTTTGCTGTCTTTCGCCAATAAAGTGCCGACGGCCCAAGTGCTGTCGATTTTTTCAAAGGGCTTATTGGCGCTGACAAAATAGTTTTCGCCATCGGAGTTATCGGCGTACGCCAGACCCGCATTCCAGTGACTGCCAAAAATATTCGGCGACTCAAATCGACTGCGATAGCCTTGGCGTTCACTATCGTTAAAATATTCCAGCTGCACCAAGTTGCCCGTGCCAAGCAGATTATCTTCGACAAAGCCCAGATTGGTTTTGGTGGCGCCGCCTTCATGACCAATATTGATTCGCGGTAAGAGTGACCAGTTATCCCATGTTTTGATCACCAGATCGATCTCATCACCACAGCGCTGCACGATATGGATTTCGGCGTGACGCAGGTAGCGGCGTTGGCGTAGCAAGCGTTCGGTTTCGGCCAATAATGACGGCGTTACTCGCTCACCTACATCAAATAGCAAATCCTCTTGCAGCGTACGCTCGGTGGTCACCACATGGTATTGGTTGGCAATTCGATGCAGCCAAAAACTATCCGGCGCATTGAGATCAAAAATATCATTGCGCTCAAAACGGATACTGCGGACCAGGTAGCTGGTGGTCGTTGTAGTGGTGACTGCGGCACATGCGTCTGTTATAGCCTCGGTCTCACTTGATTCCGACGTCGGCGCGGGGCGGGGCTCCACCTGCGGCGCAGTGCTGTTATTTTGCAATGCCAGTGTCGCACCACTGTACAGCATCATTCCGAGCAGCACATGCATTGCTTTCATCCATTCACACCAATTCTGCTATAGGTCAATACCTTAGCTTAGAGTGTCACCCGTGCGAAATGCAATAAAAAATCGATCCCGGTATCGACACCTTGGCGATGGTTGCAAAAGAATCAGCTGCCTTTATGGCAGGGATCCGTTACACTTTGCGCGTTTTAATGCTGGGTGGGCGCAGCGGTTGTTGATTTTGGGGGGAGCGGGTGCCATGGAGCCGAATAATTTAATTCAATTGCTACGCAGTGCTCTGGAAACCAATCAGTTATACCCGCTGCGACAAAGTTTAGAAGATGTGCATCCGGCCGACTGCGCCGCAGCCATGGCCGAATTTGCGCCGCAGCATTTGTGGCAGCTGCTAAGTGTGTTACCTAAAAGCGAACAAGCCGAAATCTTTGGTTATTTGCCCGCTGAAGTGCAAGTGCGATTGGCTATCAGTGTCAGTCGCCGGCAGCTAGCGCCCTTGATCCGACAAATGTCGGCAGACGAGCGGGCCGATTTGTTTAATCGTTTAACCGAGTCGCAGCGCGAAATGTTACTACCTGCGCTAGCACAGGCCGAACGGGAAGACTTACTTCGATTAGCCTCCTATGAAGAAGGCACTGCCGGTTCGGTGATGACGTCAGATTATGCCGCACTCGCGCCAGAGTTAACGGTACGCGAGGCCATTGATGTATTGCGGCGTGAAGCTCCCGATAAAGAAACCATTTATTTCTCTTACGTGATTGATGAGCAGCGTCGGTTGATTGGTGCGCTATCGCTACGTGAGCTGATCCTTGCACCTGCGGCACTGCGGGTGGATGAGCTGATGACCACCGAGCCGATCTTTGCCAGCGTGGATACCCCACAAGAGGCGGTCGCTGATTTAATTGCGCGCTACGACTTAATTGCGTTGCCGATCGTCAATGCACAGCATCAATTGGTGGGTATAGTGACACACGATGATGCGATGGACGTGGCGGCGGCAGCAGCGACGGAAGATTTTCATAAAACCGCCACTATCGGTAAGTTAGAAGGTAGCGTGAAAGATGCCGCTATTGGCCTCTTGTATCAAAAGCGCGTCGGTTGGTTGGTGATATTGGTATTTGGCAATATCTTCTCCGGCGCGGGGATGGCAATGTTTGAACAAACCATCGCCAGCTCGTTAACCTTGTTGTTTTTCCTACCGTTATTAATTGCCAGCAGCGGTAATGCCGGTGCTCAGGCTGGGACGCTGATGGTGCGGGCATTGGCTACCGGTGATGTCAAACTCCGCGATTGGGGCCGGATGCTGGGGAAAGAGCTGGTGGTAGCCAGTTTGCTCGGCGTAACGATGGCGTTGGCCGTCAGTGGATTAGGGCTGTGGCGGGGTGGTGAACCTATTGCGGTGGTGGTCACACTCACCATGTTTTTGGTGGTATTAATCGGGAGTTTAATCGGTTTGTCGCTGCCGTTTTTACTAAGTCGATTTCGACTTGATCCCGCCACTGCCAGTGGCCCGCTGATTACCTCTATCGCCGATGTGGCAGGGGTGGTGATTTATTTCTCCTTGGCGCGTTGGTATTTACAGCTGGCATAAGCCGAGCCGCGCCTATCGCGCTTCGGCCAACCTCACGAATATGGCGCTTCGGCCAACGTCACGAATATCTGAAATGCGAACATGCTGTCGCGAATATTTAGCGGTGCGGGTGGAAAGGTACCGAGATGCGATGAACTGCGCCGTGACCTGATTCGCCATGCTTTGCAAACCCTGCAAAAGTGGTTACACTGCGCGCCAAACCAAGGGGTGCGGCGTGTAGTCACGTTGCTGAGATGCCATCGGCAAACCCTATGAACCTGATCCGGATCGTACCGGCGTAGGGATGGGCTTTTCTTGCAGCGTGCGTGTCGTGATTTCACTGTGACGCAGCCGCTCATCTTCCAGCCAACTCTGCCGTCGTGCCCGATCCGTTTAACTGGATACGGAGTTGTTCTATGCGGTCGTTGTTTTCGTCTTCCCAAGCCACTTTAGCTGTGTCATCGGCATCTCGTTCATCACGCCAAACAGCAAATGGGGCGTCTTCATCATTCAACATATCGCCGCTGGCGGTTGCGTTTTATGCCGCCGGCATCAGCGCACTGACGGTATGGCCTACGATGGCACAACAACCTACAGTTGCTACTGCAGCCAGTGTTGCAGAGGCTGAGGTCGAACGTATAGAAGTCCGTGGCACTTATCGGCAGCAACCGCTGCAAAAAGTAGCGGGCAGCTTGGTGGTGGTGGATGAAGCCCAGTGGCAACGGCAATCTGCCCAACATTTGGAAGATATATTGCAAGGCATGGGCAATGTTAACTTTGCGGCCGGTGCCTCGCGTGGTCGTTTTCTGCAAATGCGTGGGATTGGTGAGCGCAGCGAATTTGTGGATACCATCAATCCATCGGTTGGTGTGATTGTGGATGGCATCGATTACAGCGCCGTCGGCTTAGGTGGATTAACTGATTTAGCGCAAATTGAAGTGTTCCGCGGTCCAGAATCATCACGCTTCGGTGCCGCCGCGATGGCGGGTACCTTATATGCCAGCAGCCACGATCCATTATTTGATCGCAGCACCACCATGCTGAGTGCGACCCTCGCCAACTATCATAGTCAGCAGCTGCAAGCCACACACAATGCCGTACTTTCCGAGCAAGTAGCCGCGCGCTTGGCGCTGGATTGGCAGCGTTCAGATGGGTTTATCCGCAATACATTTTTGCAGCGCGATGACACCAATAACATTGATGAGCAGCATCTGCATGGCAAAGTGCGCTATTTGGCCAGCGCAGATTTAACCATCGATACGGTGTGGAATCATCACCATATTGATAACGGCTACGATGCGTTTTCGTTAAACAACAATCGCACCACGCTGTCGGATCAACCTGGCCAAGATCGGCAGCAGATCAATGCTTTTAGTATGAAAGCCGATTATCGTGGCCTAGCGATGATGGATAGCACCACCTTGGTCACGGCCATGTTGGCGGATACTGATTATAACTACGATGAAGATTGGTCGTATAAAGCCATTCATCCAGAAGCCTATTCAACCTTCGATCGCTACTTGCGCGAGCGGCAAAATGTCAGTGTAGAGCAGCGTTTTCAAAGCAAAGGTGATGCGGTCAATAATTGGGTGGCTGGGGTCTATGTTGCGGTACAACAAACGGATTTAGACCGTTTTTATACCGATAATTTTGACGCCAGCACGACGTTGTTCCAAAGCGAATTTGATCGTCAGCAATTTGCCTTGTTTGGCGAATACCAATGGCAATTGGCCAACGATTGGCAACTGACTACCGGCCTGCGCGCGGAGCGCTACAGTGATGATTATGTTGATAATGCCAACGCCATGGTCGATGGCGATGACTGGATGCTCGGTGGTAAGGTGGCGCTTAATTACCGTCTAGATGAGGATACCCAGCTGTATGCCTTGGTATCGCGGGGGTATAAAGCCGGTGGTGTCAACGGCGAAGCTTTGTTAAAACTGGCGGATGTTCGGTTTAACCAATACTGGGATTTCCTGCGCGGCCAATCGACCTTTGGTGCTGAGACCTTGTTAAACCGTGAGATCGGTATCAAACAAACGGCATGGTCACAGCGCGTGGTCAGCCGGATCGCGCTCTTTAGCATGCTGCGACAAGATATGCAGGTGAATGGGTGGATCAATCAAGGCACGCGGTTTGCCGGTTATATCAGCAATGCCAGCCAAGGTGCAAACCAAGGTGTGGAGTGGGAAGCCAGCTGGCAAGCGACCGATCATTTCCGCCTGCAATGGAGCTTGGCGTTACTTGATAGCGAAATTCAGGGTTATAGTGCCTTAATCAATAAAAAATTGGTGTCGATGGATGGACGCGATCAAGCGCATGCACCACGGCGTCAAACCAGTCTGGGCTGGTCATGGCAACTGACCGAACGGGCCGCGCTGGATATGAATTGGCAGTACAAAGCGGGCTATTACTATTCCGATAGCCATTTTTTCCAAGCGCAAGATGTCGATTTGGTAAATATGCGCTGGCAGTATCAGTGGGCGCAGGTCAATCTCAGCCTGTGGGCGCGCAACGCGCTCAATCGCGATTATGGTGTGCGTGGTTTCTTCTTTGCCAACGACCCGCGCGATGGCTGGTCTCGGCAAGAATGGCAGCAATTGGGTGAGCCACGTCGTGTTGGTTTCACTGTGCGTTATGAATTCTAACGGCGAGGTGGTGCATGAAATTATCAGTTGAGATTAGTAAATATCCGCTGACCAGCGATTACATTGAACCTATCAAAGGTTTTATTGCTGAGTTAAATCAGCAGCCTGGCTTGCGGGTCATCACCAATACCATGAGCACGCAGTTATTTGGTGATTATGATGTGGTCATGGCCGCGTTGCAGCATAGTTTTCGTTGGTCGTTTGAGCGTTATGGCAAAGTGATCTTTGTGTGTAAGTTTATCCACGGCGATTTACAGCCATGAGCGAGCTGCCAAGCTGGTTGGGCGCCATTATTTCGGGGTTTAACCAGCAAAGCGCCATTGAGCTGATGGCGACCTTGCTGGCGCTGTGTTACACCGCCTTGGCGATCCGGCACAGTTTGTGGTGTTGGCCTGCGGCATTGTTAAGCAGTGTGCTCACCGCGCATGTGATGCTGGACGCTCGGTTATTTAACGATGCCATTTTGCAATTGTATTATGCCGGTATGGCCGTCTATGGCTGGTGGCATTGGCGACAATTGGCACAGCAAACACCGGCTCGCCATAGCAGCTCGGCGGAACTGGCATCATCACCGCTACAGGCAGGTGGTCGCGCACAGATGCAAGAATGGCCATGGCCGCAACATCTGTCGTTGATTGTGGTAACGGCGGCGGCAGGCGTGTTGCTGGGCTACTTGATGGCGACCATTTGGCAGGCGGATTTTCCGTGGTTAGGCGCGCAGCTCACCTGTTTTGCCATTGTCAGTACCTTCTTAACCGCCCGCAAAGTCGTGTCGAACTGGCTGTATTGGGTTGTGATTGATGCAGTTTCGGTGTATGTCTATGTCAGCAGTGGCCTGTATTTCTTTGCGTTGCTGTTTGTAATTTACACCGCGATGGCCACTATGGGGTATTTGACATGGCGACGCAGCTTTGCCCAACAGCGGCATCAATCTGGCATTTTTGCCAACGCTTAGAGTTTTTTGCCGACCATCAACCGATCCACTTGGCGGCGCTTGATGCTAGTAGTACCAATGATAATTTCTTGATCCATACCGATCGAGGCCATTTTGTACTGCGCCACTATGCGCCGGCGGTGGCTGGGGTGTGTCGACAGCAAGAGCTGCGCTGCCAACATGCCGCCGCAGCGGCCGGGTTAGCGCCGGCACCGCTGTGTCTGAATAACCACCAGCGGGTGCTGATCTCCGAGTTTATTCACGATGCGATCCCATGGCGCTGGCCCGAACATCAGGCGCATGTGCCGCAATTGATTGGCCATCTTGCGCGTTTGCATCAACTGGATGTACAAACGCCATGGTTGGATCCGCAGCTTTATTTATACCATTTGCGTCAGCAAGCGATCGCGCAGTCGCTATCGCCTGCCACTGTGGAGGGCGCGTCCCAAGCTGAGCCGCTACCGCATACAGAACACAGCAATCCAGCGGTGACGCCGCTGCTCAAATCCAGCGCGTCTGGCATGGCAAGCCCGTCGCGACTGATGACGGTTGCGGGCTCGAACAGCGGGCAGACTGCCTGCGACTCCCGCCACTGGAGTGTCGCCGATGAGCAGCGTTTTGCTGCCTTGATGCAGGTTTGTCATGCCTTTGCCGCGTTACCTAGCGATGCGGTGTTGTGCCACTTGGACGTGCATAGCGGCAATATTTTGCTGCAACAACAGCGTTTGTGGCTGATTGATTTTGAATATTGTCAGCAAGCCGATAGCAGTTTAGATCTCGCCGCGCTTTGTGTGGAATGGCAGCTAGATGCTGGCCAACAGCAACAGTTATTAGCGATGTACTTGACGATACGGCCGAAAAGTTTAGCCTTGGCCGAGCGATTGGCATTGGCCAAAATTATTTATGCCGGCTTTTGTTGGTTGTGGTGTCAGGTGATGCAAAGTGCACAATTGCCGATGAGCCGGCAGCGCGTGGACGACTATCTGCGCGGCCATCAGTAGCTGGTCACGCAGTAGCTGGTCACGTAGATTCGTGGTGATAGCTACGCTGGATCTTTGCGCTAGAGCAACATATTCGAAGGTGATGTTTTCGCATAGAAAAACGACGTCCAAACCTGTGGTTTGGACGTGTCATCAACCGCCATAAAACCGCAAAACTATATTGCCGATGTGGGTTAAATACCGCCGAGTCGCTCGGCCAATACTTTGTAACGCTTCACATCATCCTCGGCAAACATCGGCTTGCCTTGTTCATCTTTGCCGGCTGGAACCAATAAATTTTCCCGCGCTAATCGTTCAACGCGAATATCCTGAATGCCTAAAAATACGGCGACTTCAGCAACGGTCATCAGTGTCATGCTTTCTCTCTCTCAAAACGCCATGGGCAGTGCGTTTTAGTTAAGACCACAAATGGCTATTTGTGAATAGTGAACCTCATGGAAAACCACCCAGCAGTGAATTTTTGTGGGTTTATCGCAGTGGGTTTTTTTTACGATAAATTTATGTTAATTTCTCGAGTATCCTCATTGTCCTGCTATTTGTCGACAATTTCCTCATCCTTCGTTTGGAGCCGACGCCTCGTGAAAAAAACATCTGTTACAAAGACTTCTGTAAAGACGCTGTCTGTAAAAGCAAAACTATCACTGCTGTGCAGCAGTGTGGCATTGTTTTGTGCCAGCCAAAGCTATGCAGCCGCACCGTTAACGCCGCCGGTGGCCGCGCAAAAACCTTATGTGGTGAAGTCGCCACACGGCGATCGGCAAGATCCTTACTATTGGCTGCGCGATGACAAGCGGCAAGATCCACAAATGCTGGCGTACCTTAACGCAGAAAATGCTTATTACCAGCAGTACTCGGCACAGTTTGACAGCCTGAAAAAACAATTAACCGACGAGATTATTGGCCGCATTAAACAAGACGACAGCAGTTTGCCGGTAACGCGCGGTGATTATTCGTATTACACCCGGTTTGAAACGGGTCAACAGTACCCGATTTATGCGCGTAAGCCCAAAGCCGGTGGCCCTGAGCAAATCATGCTTAACGTCAATGAAATGGCGAAAGGCAAAGACTTCTATAGTATTACCAACTTTGAGGTTAGCCCTGATCAGCAATTATTGGCCTATACCGAAGACTTAAACGGCCGTCGCAGCAACACCATCAAAATTCGCGATTTACGCACCGGCAAAGATCTGCCGGATCAAATTAAAGGCGTTGAGGCCTCGCTGGCTTGGTCTGCTGATAGCAAACATCTGTTTTTCATTGAAAAAGATCCACAGACATTATTAGGAAATACCGTTAAACGCCATCAATTAGGTGCGCAGCCAAGCGCCGCTAGCGTGATTTATAAAGAAACTGACAATAGTTTCTACATGGGCGTCGGTAACACCGAAGATAAAAGCCACGTCGTGATTTACCTCAGCAGTACCGTCTCTGACGAAGTGCGTGTGCTGGATGCAAAAAAACCAACCGGTGAATTAAAAGTATTGGCACCGCGGCAACGCGATTTTAAATACAGCGCTAGCCATCACCAAGGCCGTTGGCTGATTGTCACGGATTGGAATGCAAAAAATAACCGTGTGATGACAGTGGCGGATGCCGATATTGGCGATCGTAACCGCTGGCAGGAATTGTTAAAACACGATCCGGCGATCCTTATCGAAGGTATTCAGCCATTTAAGGATTATTTAGCGGTGAATGAGCGCAGTGATGGCTTAAGCCGGATCCGTATTTTACCCTGGCAAGACTTTAGTAAAGCGCAGTACATTGCCTCCGATGAGCCAACCTATGTGGCGAATATTGGTGAAAACCCAGAGCAAAATACCGAGTGGCTGCGTTATAGCTATACCTCACTAACCACGCCGATGTCGACCTTTGAAGTGAACATGAAAACCGGCGAAAAACGCTTGTTAAAGCAACAAGAAATTCTTGGTGGTTTTGACAAAAATAATTACGAAACTGCCCGTGTGTGGGCGGAAGCGCGCGACGGCACTAAGGTTCCGGTCAGTTTGCTGTATAAAAAAGGCCTGAAGAAAGATGGTACAGCACCGCTGTATCAATATGCCTACGGCTCTTATGGTTCGTCGATGGATCCAAGCTTCCGCAGCACAGCACTGTCGTTGGTTGATCGTGGTTTTGTTTATGCGATTGCGCATATTCGCGGTGGCCAAGAAATGGGACGGCAGTGGTATGAAGATGGTAAGTTATTGAAAAAAATTAATACATTTACCGACTTTATCGATGTTACCGATACATTAGTTCAGCAAAAGTGGGTACATAAAGATAAGGTGTTTGCGGTGGGTGGGAGCGCTGGCGGCTTGTTGATGGGCGCGATCATGAACATGGCGCCTGAAAAGTATCGGGGTATTGCCGCGCATGTGCCTTTTGTGGATGTGGTGACGACCATGCTCGATGAGTCTATCCCACTGACAACCAATGAGTTTGATGAATGGGGTAACCCGAAACAAAAACCATACTATGACTATATGTTGTCGTATTCACCTTATGATCAAGTGAAAAAGCAAGCATACCCAGCCACATTGGTGACCACAGGCCTGCATGACTCGCAAGTGCAGTACTTTGAGCCGGCGAAATGGGTTGCCAAATTACGCACGCATAAAACCGACCAGAACCCATTACTGTTCCGGATCAATATGGAAGCGGGGCATGGCGGTAAGTCAGGTCGTTTTGCCCGCTTGCAGGAAACGGCAGAAGAATATGCCTTTATGTTGTGGTTGTTGGAGCAACCTAAGCGATAAGGGCGTTGACTCGCCATTAGACTCATAATGCCCATAAACGATGCCAGACCGTATCACGGTCTGGCATTTTTTATTTTAACAATGCCAATAACAGAACTGTGATGCTGTGGTCGAGAAGAACCATACCGAAGCGTAAAAAAACTGCTCATTTACGTAAAGGGATGAAGGGCGGATCTATGTAATATTTCGTTGGTTTTATTCGTTTTTTTGCAGTGTTTATTCGAAAACTAGTTGCAAGATTTGGTCGTAATTTTTCAGGGTTCTTAACTGGAGAATTACAATGCGAAATGTGAAACAACTTTTGTTAACATCAGCCATGCTGGCGGTTCTGGCAGGCTGTAACAGCGACAACGACGATACTGTCATCACGCCACCTAAAGCCGCCACTATCAAAGTGGTGCATGCGGTGAGTGATGCCCCTGCGGTGAATGTGGATGGCGGCTCATCGATTGCAGTACGGCAATTGGCATTTGGGAGCAGCAGCCCACAATTAACGGTCGATGCGGGTAGTTACAACCTTACCGTCGATGCGTTATTACCAGGTTCCACCACCGCACGAGTGATTAATGCACCTAGTGTTAATTTACAAGCCGACACCAATTATACTGTGTTTGCCACAGGTTCGGCGGCTGGCAACAGTATTGCGCCACTGGTGGTCAGTAGCCCGATTGCCGCCGTGGCGGCGGGCACAGCCAGAGTGCAAGTGGTACACGCCGCTTCTGCGGCGCCAACGGTCGATATTCATGTGACCGCCCCTGACGCAGTGTTAAGTGGCAGTACTGTGGCGGCGACCTTGGCGTTTACAAAATTTACCGCACCGCTGGCGTTAAATGCCGGCAATTACCGTGTGCGTATTACGCCGGCGGGTGCCTTAACGCCAGTAGTGTTTGATTCTGGTACTGTGAGCTTTGCCGCTGGCACCGACGTGACCGTCGCTGCGATTAACAATCGCTTTGCCGGCAAATCACCTGTGTCATTGCTGGCCGTCAATGCTAACGGCTCTAGCGCTGATATCCGTGATGCCAACAGTACCGCCGATGTACGCGTCGTACACGCGGTCTCAGATGCACCTGCGGTGGATATTTTATTAAACAATACCAAAGCCATCCCAAATCTTTCATTCCCAAATGCCACTGGTTACAACAACCTGGCACCGGGTGCTTACAACGTCAAAGTCGCCGCAGCGGCTGACAATGCGGTGGTTGTGATTAATGCTGATCTCACGTTAGCGGCCGGTAGCTACGGTACTATTATCGCGACTGGTTCACTTGGGCAAAATAACATCACGCCGTTGGTATTAGCGGATAACCCACGTCGTATCGCCACTGCCGCGCAGTTGCGGTTGGTACATGGTTCGACCTTGGCCGGCAACGTTGATATTTATGTCACAAAAACACCTGATATCACTGCGGCAACCCCTAACTTTAGCAATGTGCCATTTAAAGGCGATACTGGCTATGTACAGCTAACACCTGGTGAATATGTGGTGACTGTGACGCCTGCGGGTAGTAAAAATGCGGCTATTGGTCCTTTGACGCTGAACTTAGCGGGTAACAAAATTTACACCGCGGTTGCCCGTGATAGCGCTGGCCGGGCGGCACCACTGAGCCTAATTTTGTTGGATGACTTTGCCGGATAATACCGAACAGCCATGCCATTGGCGAGTTAGCTATGTTGGCAGATGCTAGATCGTCAGAATTAGCGGTGTAATCCTAAATATGCCAGAACAAAGATGCCAATCTGTATCACGGATTGGCATTTTTTTTGCCCAAAACTTGGATCTTGTCAGGATCAACCGTTTACCTTGCGATGAACTACCACCGCAGTTCACATCCATCAAAGCAATTCAAGGTTAAACATCATCGTAAAGAAGCAGACACGGAGCGAAACGATGATATTAGCGCTGTGAGCCGCTTAGTCAGGCTGATGTAATTGCTGCAAAAAACGATCAAAAGCCCGATAACTCAAGGCTTCTAGTAAGTGTTCTTGCGCAATTTTGTCGGCGCCGGCTAAATCGGCAATAGTACGGGCGACCTTTAACAATTTATGCAGGCTGCGGACAGATAGTTTAAAACGCTGCAAGCAGTCATCTAACAAGGCTTGATCCGCAGCAGAAATAGCGGCGACGCGTTTGAGTTCAGCCACACTCAGGTGCGCGTTGGGCTTTTGTTGGCGCAGCCATTGTCGTTCCCGTGCGCTGGCGACGCGCTGCGCGATATCGATACTAGGTTCTGCGGTTTGTGCGCTTGTTATGTCGTGGCTCAGGCCCGCGAGTAACGTGTGGCTTGGCAAGGGCGGAACTTCAATTTGCAACTCGATCCGGTCGAGTAATGGGCCAGATAAGCGTGATAAATAACGTCGGATCTGTTCTTTACTGCAGCGACCATCATGTTGATGCCCAGTTGGGCTTGGATTAAACGCGGCTAATAGTTGAAAACGCGCCGGAAAATCGGCTTGGCGTGCTGCCCGCGAGATGGTTATGACGCCATTCTCAAGGGGTTGGCGTAACGCATCTATCACTTTACGATCAAACTCGGTGAGCTCATCCAAAAACAGCACCCCTTGATGCGCTAACGATATCTCACCAGGTCGCGGTACACTGCCGCCGCCCGTGAGTGCAATGGCAGAGCAGGTATGATGGGGTTGGCGCAGCGGTGGTTCTAACCACGCGGTACCTAATCGGCTCTGACCGGCCACCGAATAAACTGCCGCGGTTTCTAAGGCAGCATCCTCGGTGAGCTTGGGTAAAATACTGGTGAAACGTGCCGCCAACATCGATTTTCCGGTGCCCGGCGGGCCAAACATCAAGACGTTATGCTGTCCGGCAGCCGCGATTTCGAGCATGCGTTTGGCATGCTGCTGGCCTTGCACCTCACTAAAACACAGCGGATATTGCCTGGGAGTATCGGGTAGCGCGGGCAACGGCGGTAATGCTTGTTGGCGAAGTAGGTAACTATGCACTTGCAGCAAATGTGCGGCTCCCGCAAGCCGAGCTTGGGGGACTTGCTGGGCTCGAATGGCGTTTTCCAGGGGTAATAATGCAATTCGCCCCGCATCTCGGCAGGCCATGGTCACGGGAATTTCACCCACAATAGGTCGGATCTCGCCCGACAGCGCCAGCTCGCCGTAAAATTCAAAGCCCACAATTGCATCCGCACTTAGCTGCTGGCTGGCGACCAGAATTCCGATCGCAATGGGTAAATCATAACGCCCTCCCTCTTTAGGTAAGTCGGCGGGAGCTAAGTTCACCGTGATACGACGATCTGGAAAATCAAAACCGCTGTGCATTAACGCGCTTCGAACGCGATCGCGCGCTTCTTTGACGGTGGTTTCGGGCAAGCCCACTAAGGTAAACGCCGGTAAGCCGTTACTGAGGTGAACTTCGACGGTCACGAGGGGGGCCGTCATGCCCAAACGTGCTCGGCTGATCAATGTTGCTAATGCCATGCTCAACTTAGAGTTTAATTTGTGTTTAATATGTGTAGATTAAATGTTTAATTTGTGCAAATGCGGCGAACATGTTGTCCTTCGGCTTTCTTCAATATGGGAAGCCCGCTACACTGCGTGGGTGATGAAGTGATACTGTGGCAAGCGCGGTATCGTTGTGCTGCAAATGGAATAGTTTCATGGCCCGAACAGGCAAAAGTCGATTTTTATTTTATCGCGTCATTGGTTATCTGCTGGTTATGCTTGCTGCGTTTATGCTGCTGAGCACGGGGGTAGCGGTTTATTATGACGAAGCAAGCTTCTGGGGCTTTTTAGTCAGTACCTTAGTCACGGTAACCGCGGGTTATAGTCTGGTGTATATGGGGCGGCATGAATTTAACTTGATGAAGCGCCATCTTTTTTTGTTAACAGCGCTGTGTTGGGTCGCAATTTGTGCGTTTGCCAGTCTGCCATTTTTACTGGTGTTGCCCCAACTTGCGACGGTCGATGCGGTGTTTGAAACCGTCTCTGCCATCACGACCACTGGCGCGACGGTGTTAACGGGACTGGATCAAATGCCGCGTGGCATCCTCTTTTGGCGGGCGGTGCTGCAGTGGATCGGCGGTGTCGGTATTATCGTGATGGCGATTGCGATTTTACCGGCATTGAAAATCGGTGGTATGAAGTTATTTAAAACGGAAAACTCTGATATTTCAGAGAAAATTCTACCGCGCAGCTCCAGTTTGTCGTTATCGATTGGCGTGGTGTACTTACTGCTTAGTTTGGCCTGTATGGGGTTATTTGCGGTGGGTGGCATGTCAGGGTTTGATGCTATCACCCATGGCATGACCACGGTCGCGACAGGAGGCTTCTCTAATTATGATGCCTCGTTTGGCCATTTTAACGATAGGCCACATTTATTGTGGATTGCGATCGCCTTTATGTTGATGTCGGCGCTGCCCTTGGTGCTGCTTGTGGGCGCGATGCGGGGTCAACCGTGGTTGTTGTGGCGCGATCCGCAAGCGCGCGCATTTTTAGTGATTACCCTCGTTTGTATTCTGAGCTTAACGCTGTATTTAATGAACCGAGATGGTCGCAGTTGGTCGGATGCCTTGACCCACAGCGCGTTTAACGTGGTCTCCATTATCACCACCTGTGGTTATGCGTCGGAAAATTACGCCGCCTGGGGTAGCTTTGCTGTGGTGCTATTTTTTTATATCACTTTTTCTGGTGCTTGTTCGGGGTCGACGTCGGGCGGGATGAAAATTTTTCGTACTCAGTTGGCCTTTTTACTGCTGATTAAACAATTTAAATTATTAGTACACCCAAATGCGGTATGGGTGCAAAAGTATGGTAGCAAACCGGTCAATGACCAACTGTTGGGGTCGGTATTGGCATTTTGTTTTATCTACTTTGCCTCGATTGCCGCGTTGGCGTTGGCGTTGTCGAGTTTTGATTTAGATTTCGTCACTGCACTGACCGGCGCTGCCACAGCCATCAGTAACGTAGGTCCAGGGCTTGGCCCAATCATTGGGCCTGATGGTAACTTTAGCAGCTTGCCTGAAGGCGCCAAGTGGTTGATAAGCTTCGGCATGATTTTAGGGCGACTCGAGATTTTAACGATCTTGTTGTTATTTACCCCGATGTATTGGCGCTATTAAAACGCATGTACCATCATTGGTGCGGGTCTTTAAAAGGAATTGACTATGCCGCACCTTTGGTTACAACGTTTACTAAATGCGCCCGCATGGTGGTTACTGCTATGTAGTTTGCTGCTGGTGGTGTTGAGTTTTGGCGCCAGTTCACTGTACTTTCGCGGCGATTTTCGCATCTTTTTCTCGAAAGAGAATCCACAGTTGCAGGCGTTTGAACGCATGCAGGCCCGTTTTAATAAAACTGATAATGTATTTATTGCCATAGAACCGCGCGATGGTCAGCTGTTTAGCCAAGCCAGTTTAACGGCTATCCAGCAACTGACCGAAGCCGCCTGGCAAACGCCTTATTCGATTCGTGTCGATTCACTGACGAATTTTCAACGCACCAAAGCCGTCGCCGACGATCTCCATGTGGCCGATCTAGTCCCGCAGGACATGGTGTGGTCTAGCGAAAATATACAGGAACTACAAGCGTTTGCTTTAGCTGAACCCACGTTACGCGGTCGTATGCTCGATGCCGAGGCTCGGCTTGGCGCTATTAATATTACCGTGCAATTACCGGAAAAAAATCAACAGCAAGAAGTACAGCAAGTGCATGATGCAGTGCAAACCATGGTGGCAACATGGCAGGCACAGCACCCTGATTTGAAGGTGTATCTGGCGGGCGTGATTACATTAAATCAAGCCTTTAGTGACGAAGCTCAACGTGATGCCCAGACCCTGATCCCTTTGATGTTTGCCGTTATTGTGCTGGTGTTGGCGCTGATGCTGCGTTCATTTGGTGCGGCATTAGCGGTGGTGTTAGTCATCATCACCAGTATCAGCGGTACTATGGGCGCCGCTGGCTGGGCAGGCATGTTTTTAAGTACGGCCACGGTGAATGTGCCCATTATTGTGATGACTTTGGCGGTGGCCGATAGTGTGCATCTTATTGCGGCGACTCAGTTGGCGATGCGACAAGGTCATGCCAAACCTCAAGCTATTTTGCTCGCTATGCAACATAACCGTATGCCGGTATTCATCACCAGTATTACCACGGCGATAGGTTTTCTAACACTGAATTTCTCTGATGTTCCCATACTGCGTGATTTTGGTAATTTATGTGCGTTTGGCGTGATGTTGGCGTGGTTACTTAGCGTGGTGATGTTACCCTTACTGCTCAAGCTATTGCCGCTCAGCCAAGGGCATGCCATGACGCAATCGCGTGGTTTTAGCCATTTGGCGCAGATGGTGATTCGGTTTCATCGCCCGATATTACTCGGATTTACCGCCTTGTTTGCGGTGTCGTTATGGTTGACCTTACAAAATCGAATCAACGATGAACCTGTTAAATATTTTACGACGCAGACGCAATATCGACAAAATATCGACTATTTAGAGCCGCGGCTTGGTGGTGTCGCTATGCTTGATTTTGCCATTGATGCCGGTGAGATCTCTGGCGTACATCAACCTGCATTTTTACAGGCATTGGATGCATTTTCGGCGCACCTTCGCCAGTTACAAGGCGTGCAACATGTCACCCATATTGCGGATGTGATGAAGCGTCTGAATCGCAGTATGCACGGCGATGATGCTTCGTTTTATCAGATTCCGGCTACGGCGGAATTAGCCGCGCAATATTTGCTGATGTATGAAATGTCGTTGCCATTTGGTTTGGATCTGAGTCATCAGCTGGATATGGATAAGCAGGTGGCCAAAGTTGCGGTGACGCTTGGCAACCTAGGTAGCAAGGATGTAATGGCGTTGGAGCAGCAAGCGTTAGCTTGGTTTCAGCAGCAGTATCCACAGTATTCCATCGAAGCATCCAGTACTGCCTTGATGTTTGCCTACATCGGTGAGCGCAATATGGCGTCGATGCTGCAAGGTTTGCCATTGGCGTTAGTGCTGATTTCTGTCCTGCTAATTTTTTCTTTAAAATCAGTGCGGCTGGGCTTGCTTAGCATGATTCCAAATCTCGTCCCCGCGGTGATAGGTTTTGGCATATGGGCGCTTTTATCCGGCGAAATCAATTTAGGACTCTCGGTAGTGGCATCCATGAGCTTAGGGATTATTGTCGATGATACCGTACATTTTTTGGCCAAGTATCAAGCCGCGCGGCAGCAAGGGTTAGCCGCAGATGCCGCTATCATGCAAGCATTTGCGCAATGTGGCCGCGCGTTAATGATCACCACGGTCGTCTTGGTGCTGGGGTTTGCCATGTTGACGGGGTCGCATTTCCGTCTCAATGCCGATATGGGACTGCTGACCAGCATTGTGCTGAGCGTGGCATTATTACTGGATTTAGTTTTTTTACCGGCGCTGTTGTTGTTGTTTGATAGGCGTGCGACTACACCAGCCGCCGATGCATTACAACAACCTGTGCTGTCCAACACCAAATCGCCTGCTGGAGAACTCGAATGAAACATCGCTCATTTGTGCGACTGCGTCGACCTGCTGTTCTGTTATGGTTACTGTTAATTACGGTGAGTTTTGGTCGTTCGGTACAGGCAGATCCTGTGCGCGGCCAAGCGATTGCCGCCGAACGTATTGCCCGCGACACGGGCTGGGGGGACAGTGAGGCGACCACCAAGATGGTGTTACGCAACAGCCAAGGTAAAGAAAGTATAAGGTTATTGCGGACCTTAGCGCTGGAGGTTCCTAATGGTGGTGATAAGGGATTAACCATTTTTGATGAGCCCAAAGATGTGCGAGGGACGGCATTTTTGAACCACACCCATATTGGAAAACCAGATGATCAGTGGTTGTACTTGCCTGCCGTGAAGCGGGTGAAGCGTATTGCCTCGGCAAATAAATCTGGGCCATTTATGGCCAGCGAGTTTGCTTATGAGGATTTAACCTCGTTTGAACTTGATAAGTTTCAATTTAGTTTTGTGCGTGAAGAGCGGATCGAGGGGCAAAATTGCGCCGTGGTAGAACAGATCCCAACCGACAAAGCATCAGGCTATAGCAAGATGTTGGTATGGGTCGATTTAACACATTATCGGGTGCTTAAAACGGAGTATTTTGATAAAAAACAAAGTCTATTAAAGACATTGTTATTAAAGGATTATCAGTTGTATCAAGGCAAGTTTTGGCGTTCACGCCATATGGTGATGCAAAATCATCAAACGGGTAAAAGTACCACCTTGTTGACGAGCGATATCCGTTTTGCCGTGGGCAAAACCGCGGCAGACTTTGACAGCAATGCGCTGCAGCGAGTCCGCTAACCTAAGGCACATCTTCGCGATTATGAACAACAATAAAACCAATGTCCGGCCGACATCATCCGGTATACCCTCTATCTGGTCACGACGCTGCGGGTTCTCTGCGCTAGGTGTATTGTGTATCAATGGGTTGCCACTTGTGACCGCCAACAGTGTTGCGCAAACTATTCAGCAGCCAACGAGTACGTTACAGGTTGAGCAGGCGGCATCTAACCGTAGGGGAGCGCGCGTCGAGATGTCGACTCTGGCATGGCACGCGCAGCCGCCGCTTACCACACTTGCCAACGCAGAAGGTCGCGCAGCAAGCGCCAGTGCCTTGCCATTACGTGCACCGGTAAACATTACCCCGCCTTACACCTTATGGCGGCTATGCACTGAATTGACGCAACACCAACCCTTTGATCGATATCAGTTATTGGTCGCGATAGAAGCGCGTAATCCTCGGGCGTTTGTCCAGCATAATGTGCATAAAATCCTGCCGGCGCAGCAATTGGTTCTCCCAAGTGCACAGCAAGTATTGATGGTGGATGCTCAGTTAGCCAAGCAGCGAGTGGAAGCGGATGAGGCGCTGCATCGTCAACGTGGCGATGCCGCAACATGGCTAGGTATACAGTTGCAATCGCGTCAGCAGGTGCTTCTGGCATGGCAAACCCTGACACGAGCTGAAACAGCGCAGACATCGCCGGAGGGGCAGGACATAAGCGCGCAGATAAATAGCAACGCAGCGCCTCTCGTTGTTCCTTCGATGGAGAAAACGATGGCCACAGCGTCCGCAGAAGTGAGTGAGCCTGATATAGCCAGCAGCGCCGTGACGACCAACGCCACGGCTAGCCGCGAAGACAGCACCCGTTCTGCTGGCAACGATGGTGAGGATAAAATTAGCGAGGTCGAAATTAGCGAGGTCGGAAGTGTCCATGTCGAAAGTGGCGAGGTCGGAAGTGTCCATGTCGAAAGTGGCGAGGCGACTGGCGTCACAGAAACACTATCGAAGGCGGTGGCATCACCAAGCACTGCGACCACGACAGGCCATGCGGCTCCTGATTCTGCGGCGAGTGCGTTAGAGGCGTCGTCTCTCGCGTCTTCTGTCATTGAGGATGCGCAGAGCCTCGACGTATCCAGCCATCGGTTTGAACAACAACTTGGTGCTGTCTGGCGACAATATTCGCAGCCTGGACGTGTTGGCCAAGCGCAGCAACAACCACGGCTCACCTGGCAAGCTGAGCTTAGCTGGCAGTCGGCTGATGATGCGCAGCAATTGGTGATCGTGCCTTATTTACGTTGGGATGGGCTCGATTCAGCACAGCACCTTGCCGACTTGCGCCAAGCCTATTGGTCTTGGGCTGGCGCAGGGATCGAGTTAAAAGCAGGGGTAGATAAGGTTTTTTGGGGCGTGACGGAGTCGCAGCATTTGGTGGATATCATCAACCAAACCGATATGGTCGCTCGACCCGATGGCGAAGAAAAACTAGGGCAGCCACTGCTGCAAATGAACTATAGTGGGCGTTTAGGCACCCTCCAAGCCTATCTGCTACCGTATTTCCGTCCCCGTGAATTTGCCGCAGCTGTTGGTCGTATTCGTGCGCCACTACCAATCAGCGAAACACCGCGCTATCCGGATCCACAGCAAAACCGGTTCGTGCGCGATTATGCCCTTCGTTATTATCAACAGTTTGACAGCCTAGACATAGCCATCAGTTGGTTTGATGGCACGGCTCGTGAACCCTTACTTCGGCCAGATGCCCATAATTCGCGTCAACTGGAGGCTTTTTATCCGCAACTGCAGCAATTGGGGCTTGAACTGCAATGGTTGCAGGGGAGCTGGCTTTGGAAATTAGAAGCGGTCGAGCGTCGACAACTCGCGAGTCCGTATCAGGCATGGGTCGGTGGCGTTGAATATAGTCATGTTGATGCATTTAGCACAGGTTACGATCTGGGCTGGTTATTGGAGTATCAATACGATAGCCGGCAATTGGCGGCGACTACACCGGCATCGCGCGATCTGTTTGCCGGGTTACGGTTGGCTTTCAATGACACCGAAGGTAGCGAGTTGTTAGTGGGTTTACTGCAGGATGTAGAGTTTAGTCAGGAACAAAGCCTGTATCTGGAAGGATCTACACGGCTAAATGACAACATGCGGCTGCGCGTGGAGGCATGGTTATGGCGCAGTCATGATATGCAACAACCGCTATGGTGGGTGGCGCAGGATGATTATCTTCAGCTGGGCTTGGATTGGTATTTTTAAGTCACATAACTTGGCAATCTGTAAACCTCGCTATACACTAGCACGTTTTTTCAACCACCCAATGGTGAGGATCTTATGTTTGAATGGATTGCCAGTCCTGAGGCTTGGATTGCGCTTGGAACTTTAGCTGCACTCGAAATAGTTTTAGGTATTGATAATATTATCTTTTTATCGATTTTAGTCGCTCGTTTACCTGAACATCAACGCGCGTTTGCGCGTCGTATGGGATTAGGTCTTGCTATGTTTGCCCGATTAGCACTGTTATTTTCTATTTCGTGGGTGATGGGTTTAACCGAAACTTGGTTTACGGTAGCGGGAAATGAGATTTCTGGGCGAGATGTGATCTTAATTGGTGGTGGTCTGTTTTTGTTAGTGAAATCGACTCAAGAAATCCATCACAGCTTGGAAGGCGCCAGTGAAGAGCCAGGTGCGCCGAAAGTGGTCGCGAACAACCTGATGATGGTCCTTATCCAAATTATGATATTGGATATTGTATTTTCGCTCGATTCGGTGATTACGGCCGTAGGGTTAGTCAATGACATTGAAATTATGTCGATTGCAATTATTACGGCTGTGATGGTGATGATGTTTGCCGCCAAATCGATCGGTGACTTTGTTGATGCACATCCATCGATTAAGATTTTGGCGTTATCCTTCTTAATTCTGGTGGGATTTACCCTAATTATCGAAGGCTTCGATGTCCATGTACCCAAAGGCTATATTTACTTTGCCATGGCGTTCTCGGTAGTGGTGGAGATGATCAATATCCGGTTACGTAAAAAATCTACACCAGTGCAATTGCATAAACATTCACCAGATTAGTACTTGGTTGTATCAGTTATGGTTTGGCAACGCTAAACCCATATAAATAAAAATGGCGGTTAATACCGCCATTTTTTTATGGTTGACGAGCATTTGGTGATAAAAGCGTCGTGCCAGTTACATCACTGCATGGCACCGTACTGATGTTGAGAGCAAGGTGATCACGACCCCTGATCACGCCAATACGTGACGCTTTGCACTCGCCATGGTCAACATTAACGTCCAATATGCCCACTTCGGCCAAATACAGGGATGGTCAAATGCCAGCGGATGGCTGCCAAGCGTAATGCCAAAAGTGCCAGCATCGCCAGTGGCATGGCGGTCATGGCTGGCGTATGAAACGCTAAGAGTTGGGTATAAACCAAGCCGCCAAAAATACAGCACACGGCATACAATTCTCCACGAAACACCAGTGGGATCTCGCGACACAACACATCCCGGATCATGCCACCACAGACACCGCTCATTGTTCCCATCATGATGGCAACAAAATCGGACGTGCCATGATCAAGTGCCTTCTGCGTCCCCATGATCACAAAAAATGCCAGTCCGATCGCATCGGCAATTTGTAGCGCGTTATTTGGGATGGTTAGGCGTTTACGTACCAACAAAATCGTGAGTGCAGCGGCGGCAAAAATGGCATAAAAGTAGCTGTTATTACTTAGCCAAATCACGGGCACATCCAAGATCACATCACGTACTGTGCCACCACCAATCGCGGTGACCGTGGCCAATACCACGACGCCAAAACCGTCCATTTGCTTACGCCATGCCGCGAGTGTCCCTGATACGGCAAACACGGCGATACCTAATAAATCGATCCAATGAAAATACAATTCCATCATGAACTCCTTGCCGCTGGCGATCCAGCTTCATACCATAGGTTATGATACAGCCTTCAGCGACCATAGGGATGATTTCCATGCGTTTTTTCAAGACGGCCTTGCTCGATATATTGTTGCTACTGGCGTGGCTGCCGCTGTTTTTTGGTATGGTGATGTTGCTCACGCATTGGCAAGTACAGCGCTCGGTCCGTGATGCCAACCTGTTACTTGCGCGCTGGAGTCAGCTGCAGCAGTTGCCTTTGATACAGATTGACGTTGATAGCGCCCGTTTGCGCTGGCTTAGCTCACCAACTCAGTTTTGGTCGAACGGTTGGCATTCGCCCTTGCTGCAATTGGTGGGTGTCCGTTTACAATTTGGGCATTTAACCTTGGCACAGGCGGCACGAGTTGACGTGGCAGGGCTTGGCCTGTGGCAAATGCCGTCACATTTAACAGTCAAAATGTCACATCTTCATCTGTTGCCACAGTGGTGGTGGCCTGATCAAACACCGGCGCAAAGGACGCTGGTCGAAACGCCGGCATTTACGCTGGATTTGCAGTGGTTTTATTCAGCGGATGAAGGATCTCAAACACCGTCTGCTACTGCGATACGCGCTCATTCGGAGAAAACGCACGTGGCTAATCTGAGCGCAGAGCATAGACATGCGGAGCTATCGGAGTCGCATGCTTCAGCGGTCATGCATGGCGGGCGTTGGCAACTCTCCATGCAGCTTGGTTATCAACAAGCGCAGCAGCTGGAACCGGTGTTCCAAACGGGGATCGAATGGCAACAGATGGCATTACTTTGGCAGTTGCTGCAGCAGCAACAGCAGCTGGTAAGTCAGTTGGGGTGGCGTCAACCGAGTGCTGCGCAGTGGCAAACGGCATGGCAACAGGCGCGTTGGCAGCGCTGGCAATGGCAGTTGCAAACACCAACCACATGGCCGCTTTTTCCACAGTTCGCACAATGGTCTGACGCACCAGCCGTCGTGGATCAGCGCTGTGCACCAGTGACTGAGCTGCTAAAAACTGTGCAGCAGCAGTGGAGTCGCGCAGAACGTAAAGCGGTATTTGCTCGCTTTAACGCAGCCGATTTAACAACTTGTTATTAATTTATGATGTTTATTGTCCCTTTGATGACGCCAAAGTTGCGATAATGCAGTGATATTTTTCTGATATTACCTTTTTTAACGTTGTGGCCTTGGTTTTTTCGCTAAGGTAAATCCGCGCTCGTACAAAATTCGCACAACTTTTTACCCTTAGACCCAGCGCAATATGCATCGGTTACTCCCGAGTCATCCATGTTTAGCTTTTCGTTTCGTTTTGCCAGGTGCTGTGGCACAAGCATGACGTTCGTGCAGCATGTCCATGACGTGGGAAGGGGAGAAACATAGCTGTGAATCGACGAGTAGCAAATCCAGGAACATAACAAACAACGATAAAGAGGAACACCTCATGAAATTTACCCCAAAAATGACCTGCATTGCGGCCGCCATCGTGCTGAGCTGCAGTGGTGTTGCACAAGCTGCCACCGTCAAAGCGGCCGAACAGGCGCTGAGCGGTCAACAATTGCAAATGATGGCCAGTCCATCGATTGCA